>ENA-UOOK01003824-UOOK01003824.1-fermentation-metagenome-genome-assembly--contig:-NODE-3824-length-16731-cov-3.576637_pt1 | contig 16731 bp, 13 predicted proteins | sample MGYA00245777_ERZ724023 | MGnify/ENA primary metagenome ERZ724023 (study PRJEB28704, sample SAMN03018312) | fermentation metagenome | biome: anthropogenic terrestrial biome; feature: soil; material...
GTGGCCCCCCTTAATAAAACAGCATTCGCAGTTGAAGGAAAAGTGAAGGAAGGCATGATCACTTCATCGCCGGGTTTTAGTTCTAACAATAAGGCGGCCAATTCCAAAGCGTGGGTTGCCGAGGTTGTCAAGAGGACTTTTTTCGCCCTGAACCTGGTCCTAAGTAAATCGCTGATTAGTTGTGTGTAATAACCGTCGCCACAAACTTGGCCTCTAGCGAAAACGTCCTCAATCAATCGGATTTCCCTTCCGGTATAATAAGGGACGTTAAAAGGGATTTGCACGTTGGCCCTCTACTTTCTATTGCAACTGCAATCAAATATCTTTATTCGACAAATTTTAACTGAACCTTTTAAAAAATAATCCCAGCGCTAAGACTGAGATTATTTTTATTTAATTACATAACTTACAATTTCGAGTAATAAACAACCAGCAAAAATCCGACTGTTAAGACAGCAATATCTGTGAAATCCGTTTAGTCCGTTTAATCCTGGTCTTATTTAACCAGCGGGTAACCTTTATTGACCCAACCGGCCGGCGCATTGGAGGGCATCCCGGCGCCGCCGTTCATCGACACGGCGTCATAACCCAGCATTCTCAAACCGGCAACTACTTGTCCGGCTGTCTGTCCAGTGTAACAGTAAACGATAATTTTCTTATCCTTTGGTAAGGTGTTAAAATTTGCTTCCATACCCTTACCGAACGGAATATTGGTGGCTGATTCTATATGGCCGTTAAGAAAATCCTCCGCTTTTCTAACGGAGAGAAATACCACGTCCGGATCTTCCTCATCCAACAAAGCCTTGGCGTCAGCTTCACTGATCTTATAATTGGCGTAAGTAGTCCCTTTAACCGTATCTAATCCTTCGAAATAATCGGTAATCGCCGCTTTAATCTTTTTATCGACCTTTACCGGTTCGGTAGTGAAATAATTAGCTTCAGTCTCAATAATTTCGGCGACGCCTTCCACCTTGGAGATACCTAAATCCCAACCAAGGTTTACCGATTTAGCGTCAAATCCAGCCATATTTAATAAAGCCACCGCTTGTCCCGCTGTTTGACCGGTATAACAATAAACCATGATTGTTTCGTCTTGGGGAAGCAGTTCAAGGTTGTCGCTAATTGCAGTCCCCCAAGGAGCGTTGACCGCGCCCTTGATATGGCCTTTAGCATAAACATCCGGTTGCCGGATATCCAGGATGAACATGGACTCTTCAGCTTTAACTTTAGCGACGAAATCTTTTTCGCTAATCTTGTAAACATCAGCCGGCATCTCCGCAAAATATGCAGTTACCGCTTGATCAACCGGAGACTTTGAAGAGATCAAATATGCTCCTACAGCTACACCAATTACAACCAAAATCACTAACCATTTTAAATTAAACCCTTTCATTAGCAAACCTCCCTATTTTTTAAATTTTGATCTATATTTCACAAATCAAACCAAACAGACGAGCTATACTGAATTTGTATTGCATTTAATGATTGATCAATTTCTGAGCGCAATTATCCAACGTTTCCCTCGATATAACTTGAGATACTGTTTCGATAGCCTTGCCATCCTTCACCAATACCACAGCCGGTAAGGTCTTGGGGACTTCTTTGCAAACTTTCTCAATCAAAGACGCCGACTTATAAACGTCAATATTGGAGACTGAGAGGGCTGATTGATATTGACATTTGATCTTCTCGACCTCAGGCAAAAGGCAACGACATTGTTCATTAGTCGGTTCCCAAACATAGAGCAAACAAGGGCGCTCGCCATGGAGTAACTGATGATAGTATTCGGTTTCGGCCAGATAGTGTTCGGCGGTTACCGCTGCGACAGCTCCGTCGCCCACAGCGGTTGAAACCTGCCGCAAGGCTTTCTCACGGACATCGCCGACCGCGTAAACGCCTTCAATATTCGTCTCCATTAGTTCATTGGTTTTAAGATATCCCCGTTCATTCATATTGAGTAACTCTTTAAAAATCTCCGTATTGGGGAGGTAACCGATGAACAAGAAACAACCGTCTACTTTAACCGGTATAATTTCACCGGTTTTGGTATGCTTCAAGTTGACCTGGTTGAGACGTTCTCCGCCAACGAACTCATCGGCCATGGTGTTCCAGATGAACTCCATCTTTGGATTGGCAAAAGCCTGTTCTTGGGCAATTTTATTGGCGTCAACGATTCCCTCGTCGTGAATTACCGATACGACTACCTTTTTAGCGAACTTGGTTAGGAACATTCCCTCTTCAATAGCGGCATCACCACTACCGACCATCATCACTACCTTATCAGTGTAATAAGCGGCATCACAGGTAGCGCAGAATGAGATGCCTTTATCATAGAGAAAATTCTCTTCATTCTTAGCGCCGGTGAGCCGGGGTTTACCGCCGGTGGCGACGATTACCGCTTTGGCCCGGTAATCGACCCGGAAGGTCTCCACTAGTTTAGTGCCGTCCTCTTGAACTTTTAACCCCTTAACGTCGGTAAGTTTAAATTCAACCCCCAGACGCTTTGCTTGTTTCTCAAAGAGTTTCATCAAAGCTCCACCCTCAAGGGGTTCCGGAAATCCGGGATAGTTTTCAATCTCATTGGTATAAGTGGCCAACCCGCCGACTAAAGACTTTTCAATCAATATTGTTTTTAAGCGGGCCCGGCCGCAATAAATACCGGCAGTCAAACCGGCGGCTCCTCCACCGATAATTACTACATCATAATCTAAAACTTTCTTTTCCATTTGGAGGCCTCCGTTACATGAAATATTTCACCAACAATTTGCTGCCGATCCAGGCCCCGACAAACATGAAGACCATGTAAATCCAGCCATGCAGGGATGAAGAAGCAAGGCCGCTAAATAGAGCGCCGATATTGCATCCAAAAGCGATCCGGGCGCCGTAACCCATTAACAAACCGCCGCTAATCGCCGCAATAACCTGGGAAACGGATTTTATTTTCTTAATCTTAAACTGCGACGCTGCTAGTGCAGCAAGTAGCGCTCCCACAATTATCCCAAGGTTCATTATCGACCCCTGATGGGTAAAGAAACTCATATTCAAGGCGCTTTTATGCGGCCCGGCGAAATAATACCATTTTTCGACATGGATCCCGAAAGTTTTCCCGATCCAAGCTCCCCAATAGGAAAAAGGTGTAGTCACACCCCAAGGGATCTTAGAAAGGGCAAACAGGGCGATGTTCAAAACTGCAAGTAAAATCGCTCCGGTCGTGTATGACCAGGCGTCTTTGACGACTATTTTAAAGATTTTATGATCTTGCACCCTCATTTTTCACCCTCACTTCGTTTTTTCGATATAGATTTCCCACTCACCCTCGGAAGTCTCTTCGATATCCACATTGTGTCCTTCTTTGCGGGCCCATTCCGGAACATTCTTCATGGCGCAGCTATGGTCGATCTCTACTACTACCACATCTCCGACTTTCATATCGGCCATCTTTTTTTGAGTCTTAATCAAAGGAACCGGACAAGCTTCCCCCATGCAATCCAAACGATATTCAGCCATTTTCCGATACTCCTTTCAAGAATTTAATTTATGGAAAATTATCCCAAGTTGCCCTCGATTTGCCCTTCTTAACGGGTCTTTCTCTTACCCCACCAATCGGCGAGCAAATACAAACCGCCCAAAACTGCCAGTTGTAATGCGAATGCCAATGACCAACCCATTACCGATGGGAGATGCGCCTTGGGAGATGAACTAATCAAAAGTTTGTTCCACCAGCCAAAATCCCGCGCTCCCCAGAGGCTGCCGATGACAAAAAAGAATAGGGAGAGCCATTGCATCATGAAGCCTTCCCCAACTCGCATTAAAGTTCCGGAAGCGCATCCGCCGGAGATAACCGCGCCGATACCGAACATCAGCGCTCCGATTGCCACATGCCAACCGGCCGGGTTAACGCCGCCCGGGACCCCCTTCCCGGCTTGGACAGCGATGTATTGAATCACGCCGAAACCAACCAGGGCAATGGCGAGGGTCAATAATACCGCTTTCGATAATGAAGTGCCTCCGGTCAAGACCGGATCACGAAAGGCCGCTGTAAAACAGAAACGGGATTTCTGGAGAACCACTCCGAAGCCAATTCCAAAAATCCAGGCAATCGCCAGGCCTTTAGAGATTTGGCTGAATATGACAGCCAAAACGATTACCACAATCAAGAGTCCAATGGCTATCGGTAACTGATTCTTTTTCTTTTTCGGACTACGTTTAACTGCCGTCTCACTTGAAACTGAAGCTTGAACAGACAATCGTTACTCCTCCCTTTGTTCCATTTTTCACAAACTCTCGACAATTTAATTATACAGCTTACCGGAGATTAATAATAATAAGAGTTTGTTATGATGTATAAATCTTTCTTAATAACGCAACAATTAACCGAAACATTTGGGGAGGAAAACCGGTAACTTATTTAGAATTTGTATTTACTGATATAAATTTCTAATAATATTTGATCGTTAGGAGTTTTGAAATGAATATCGACCATCTCAAAGCCTTTGTTGGAACGGTCCAACTCTCCAGTATCTCCAAAGCAGCCGACCAGCTCCATCTCGCCCAACCGGCGGTCAGTTTGCAACTTCAAAGCCTGGAATCGGCAATCGGTTATCAGTTATTGGTCCGCAGCAACCGCGGGGTCCAGCTTACCGAGTTCGGAAAAGTATTTTATTCTTATGCCCAAAGTTTCTTGACCCTCTGGGATAATTTACAACATGATTTAAAAAACATTCAAGATGGTAAAACCGGCACGTTGCAAGTAGGAACTTGCCCAGCTATCGGTCAATATGCCTTGCCTTGCGCCATCTATCTGTTTAAACAGAAATTTCCCCAAATCAGGCTTTCAGTCCAAAGTATGACCAGTGATACAATTGTCAACGAGGTCAGAGACCATACCCTGCAGATTGGGTTTTTGGAAGGGTCGCCTAGCGTTTCTGACTTAGCATTTCATGTGGTTTTACAATCGGATTTATTGCTGGTCGGGGCGCCTGCCAATGCTCTCCAAACCGTTAAATTAGGAGATCTCCCCACCCTGCCGTTAATATTGACCAAGGAAAATTGCGATGTGCGTCGCTCACTTAAGCAGAACTTGACCCGCTATGGGATGGATGAAAATAAGCTCCAACCTTTTTTGGAACTTGACGGACTAGAAAGTGTGAAATCAGCTGTATTGTCAGGGCACGGTCTTTCATTCTTCCCTTACCTAGCCATTAAAAAGGAGTTGTTCTCCGGAGAATTGAAACTGGTGGAAATTAAAGACGCCAAACTGGAGATTATCTTCTCAATGGTTTGGCGGAAAGATGAGGCCTTATCGGAACAAGGAGAATTATTCGTCAATTTTATTAAAACCGAAGGCGGCCAAAGTTTCTGTTAAAAGGGTGGCTAGTTCCGGGTAAGGATGATCTCCCAAATACCATTGGCTACTTCTTCAACTGTAAAATCTGCAGCCAGCTTGGTAACAGCCTCCCGGATGTTAGTTACCGCGCAGCTATGGTCGACAATAATTTGAACCGTTTCTCCCGGTTGCAACCGACTAAGTTGTTCAACCGCTTTTAGTGAGGGAATCGGACAAATGTCACCCAAGCAATCCAATTTTTTCATAATTTTTATAACCAACCCCCGATGCTGTAATTGATGTTATATCTATTCACCGCCATTCCCCCTAAACCTTCTACAGCGCCTCCCAAATTCTTGACACACGACGTTGTTCCGTCTATAATATATATGATTCAAATTTTTTTAAGGAGTTGTCCATGCGCATTCGGTAACATTCAAGCCAATTTATACAATCAAATACTGTGGCAGGATGTTGCTTCCCGATTTCACCGGGTTTATTGCGCTATCTTATTATTATTACTGAAAAACTTGATTCGATTAGTAAGATCATCGGACTTCGCCTGGTTTCGATCTAAATAACTTACTTGTTGAATCCGGTCTAAACTAAGTGTTTTGATCTTAAGTATTAATATAACATCCTGCCGCTCTCAGGAGTGAACAGGATGTTTCTATTTAGCGCTCAAAATTTGGCTCAAACAAAAGGTGATCAGGATATCTTCAAAGATATCAATCTAGAAGTCCATAGCGGTGAAAAAGTCGCTTTAGTAGGCCCCAACGGGATCGGCAAAACAACTTTACTGCGAATCCTAGCCGGAATTGACCAACCGGTCGGTGGCCGCCTTTGTTTCTTTCGCCCGGTCCAAACCGGTTATTTGGCCCAGGATGACCCTTACCATCCGGAGGCCACCATCCAAACAGTCTTAGCAGCGACTGCTTCGGAAAAACCCAATATCAATTGGCGGGAAGCCTTGTCCCGTTTCAATTTTACCGGATTGGAAACCCAAAAATTCTCTGTCCTAAGCGGCGGTGAAAAAACCAGGCTCAAGTTGGCCTGCTTATGGCTGCAAGGATGTGATCTATTACTCCTTGATGAACCCTCCAATCATCTGGACATGGATCAATTGAACTGGTTGGAAGAGTATCTCCGTAATTATCCGGGAACGGTCCTGGTTGTCTCTCACGATCGCTACTTCTTAGACCGGGTCGCCACCAGAGTTATCGAACTTAGTAAAACCAGCGCTACTTCATATCCGGGTAATTATAGCGCTTATAATAATGCTAAGGAAGCTAAATTTGAACAAGACCTAAAGACCTATTACGACCAGGAGAAACAGGCCCGCAAGATCGAACATGCGATTCAAGAATTGACCTCCTGGGAAGAAAAAGCCCATCGCGAATCGCGCAAGAAAGCGAATGCGGACGGGCCCTCCATGGGGGTTAAAGAATATTATCGGGTCAAAGCCAAAAAGCTCGCCAAAAGCGTTAAAAATACCGTCAAACGCCTGGAGCGGTTAGAGGAGGAACGAATTTCCAAACCTAAGAAAGGGCCGGGTATTAACCTCTCTTTTCAGAACCAGCGTCGTGGCGGCTCCCGGTTGCTGACAGTCAAAGACGTCACTAAGTCATACGGAAGCCGGATCATCCTAGATCAGCTCCACTTTTACCTCCGTCCCGGCGAGAAGGTGGCTTTAACCGGGAATAACGGTACCGGTAAAACAACCTTACTACGGTTAATCTTGAATCAAGAACCCATCGATCAAGGAGAAATTTGGATCTCCCCCGCCGCCAAAATCGGTTATCTCGATCAAGAGATTCAATCCATCGATAACCAGCGGACCATCCTTGAAGAAGTAACCCGGACCGGCTGCCAACCGGCGTTAGCCCGCCAAATGTTGGCCGGATTATTGATCCGGGGTGACGCCGTCTTTAAACCTTGTTCCGTGCTGAGTATGGGGGAACGGGTCCGGGTCGCTTTGATCAAACTGTTAGTCGGCGAATATGATCTATTATTGTTGGACGAACCGACCAACTTTCTCGACCTCGAAAGCAGGGAGAAATTCGAAGAAGCGCTACTGGGTTTCGAAGGGGCGGTGATCGTTGTTTCCCATGACCGTTACCTACTGGACCGGGTTTGCGGGACCACTTGGCATTTGAAGGATGGTAAATTGACGGTTTACCCCGGTAACTTCTCCCAGTATCGAGCAGCCCAATCAGTAAAAAAAGAGGAAACCAAATTGGGCGAAGAAGATAAAGCTAGGTTGGAACTGAGATTGGCCCAACTAGACGGGGAACTATGCAAGTTGGATCGGGCGCGGGATGAAGCGGAGTATCTGGCTTTGGAAGCTGAATACTACAGAATTGCTAAAACAATTCGGGAACTGTAATTAGGTCGTCTATCTTTCATGACGCTTTATGATGGCGCTAATATTGCCTACTTGAATCTTTCTTCGATTACCAACGTGGTGGCAATGATTTTTAGATGGTGTTCAACGATTTTTTGGCGGTAGTCAATGATTTTTTCGTGGTTGGGATCGATTTTTTCATGGTAGCCAATGATTTTTTCTCGGTCGTTAACTATTCTTTGGCGGTAGTCAATGATTTTTTCTCGGTCGTCTATGGTTTTTCAGGTATGTTTTTTTAGGTAATAGTGAGTCTGATTTATCTGTTTAAAGAACTCACCCCCTTGTGCCCCCTCTCTATAATGAAGCTCATTATGAAAGCAGCTCAATAGAGAGAGGGGAGCGCAGCTACCTTACCCCTCTTTCATTTAAAAAAGGCCCATACTTTTTGTCCGTCTCCCTAATGTGTTTAATCAACCAATTTTTTAAAAAATCGAGCATTTCTTCGGTTAGAGCATCTTGGTCCAGGTTAAAACCACGGTTGAAATCGGCAACCTTGGTGATGAAATTTTGATGCGCCGAACGATGCCCCTCCAGCTCAGGGTATCCGTGCTCCGCCATTATCGCCTCTTCATCCTTAAAATGGATTTGAGCATAGTCTGCCATTCGTTTCAAGACTCCGGCGATTACATTTTTATCTAGATCTTTTGTTTTAGCCTCGAAAACCTCGTTGATGATTTTAATTAACATCTGATGTTGCTCATCGATCTTTAGAATTTTAACCGAATACTTCTCATCGATCCATTGGACGAATTTCATAGTGATCACCTTCGTTCTTATGGTAAGGTAAATATTCGCTTTGGTTATGAAGATTCCTTCGCCATTCTCTATTTTTTGAGCGCCCGGCCGACGGCGATCATAATCGTTTTACTGCTCCCCGTAGCGCCGGTGACCGCATCCACCCTCACATTTTGCGCCTGGATAATCCGGTCCACCGTTTCCCGGGCTTCATAGCCCGGCCCACAGTTTTGTTTCTTAATGGCAATCCCGGTAATGCGGTGTTCCTCGATAGTGACCTCCAGATCCACGGCCACTAGGAAAGCTTCGAAAGTTCCGGGATAAACTCCATCGGCGATCTTGCTTAAATCAATATCTTGGACTTTGAGATATTCGGCATTAATAGTGCTAGCCATTTGTTGATAACGTCCGAAAAAAAATCCTACGACGCAAAGAATCAACAAGACTAGGGATATTACGATAATTTTAATTTTTTTCAAAAAATATTCCTCCCAATCATTTTTTTACTTTCTCATTAGCTCGCGAGAAAATAACAACGGTAGGTCAACCTGTTCTTTATCAAACACTGGTGTGTCGATACAAGATTATACCCAGTTTTCCGCTTTTTTTAAAATGAAATAAGCCCTCTTACTACCGAATTCAACGTCATGATAAGGATACCTGATCAGGATATCAATGATCCTAAATCCCATGCTCTCAACCAAACTTTTCATCTCATCCACTTTAAAATAGTAAAAAGTCAGGGCATTGCCGTCTTTATTGAAAAATTTCTTCACTTCGGCCCGGGTTTCAGTTTCGTAAACATGAAACGCAAACATGAATATCCCATTAAATTTCAATACCCTGCTTACTTCTTTAAAAACTAATGGGATCTCATCCAAAGACAAATTAACAATAGCATAAAAGGCAATGATCGCGAAGAATGATTCATTATCATAGGTCAAGTTGAAAAAAACCTGCACTTCGAATTGGATCTCCCACCTCCTCAACGAGAGTGGTTTAAAAGAACTTATTTAATCAACATCCAACAACAGATCATGACTAGTACAAAACCCATTTTCCAATGCGTTCTTACGTAGAGTCAAATAAAGTTCGGCATCGGTTGCATTTACGTAAGGCAACACAAACAATACGCCTACTATTAATGCGAGTATTCCCAAGAGGTACCATCCAATAAAAGATATATCCAAAACGAACATGTTGAATTTATGACCGGATGTCATTTGATTACTTAGTTTGATGGCCTCTTTTGAGCCGATATTAGGATTATCCGCTAAAATATAAGGAACCATTCGGTAAGCGTAGGATTTTATAATACCAGGAATGATCAATAGCAAGAACCAGAGGATAATTTGAACGCCTCTCCGAAGCATAGTCCCTACTATCCCCAGGTAATTTTGGCCACTGAAAGCAAATCCGAAACTTTTTTTATGATCCTCATTTTGAGCCGATTTGATAAAAAAACTTCTCCCGCCAACTTCCAAGGGGTATCCTAAAAAGATCCGAAAGGCGGCAATTAAGATAATGACTATGATTACCACAATACCTAGGATAATTAAGAAGACCTCATCTGTTAGAACCGATGGCAGAGTTTCGGCGGAACGATTACTACCGCCACCTCCGCCACTTCCGCCATTGCATTCGGCGATTGCAATAACGATGCTGATTAAAAAAGCTTTCCAATAATTTTTTCGTAAAACCTCTTTCGCCCTCAACTTCAATTCTTTTCTGGTCCACATCTTCATGGCCTCGCTTTCCAATTTATCTAGAAAATAATACTTAACCGCTAATACACGCGAATTAGCGCTAATTAATCGCTTGGATCTTAAGGTTTTATTCGCGTTTATTAGTGTTCATTAGTGTTAATTAGTGTTAATTAGTGGTTCCTGAAATGCCTTATTTTCATCCTTTCGCTTGCCCCGGCCAGCCGGGGTGGGGGACTACTTAGCATTTACCGGTATGTTATATCTTATCTTTACTCCAAGATGGGTATTACTAGATTTTATAATAATTAGGGAGATATCCACCAGCGTATTAAAAGTATAATTAAAGCCCCCTAATCTAAATCAAACATCATTGGACCCAAAATTCGTTGATTAAAACTAACGGTTTATGATCGTAAATGATTGAAATCAATAAATACAATGTTAGTTTACAACCTTGATAATACTCTTTATGAAAAGCCGCTCTAAAATTTTCTTGAATCGGCAACCAATACTCACGGTTATCGGAATCACGGATTAGGATTTCATACTTATAAATATCAAGCGCAAATGGTTTGCTAAAAGTTTTGGCGAATACCGCCAAACTTTTTTGATTATCCTCCGATAGCTTTCTTTCTTGTCCTAAATATTCCGGGAAGATCGAAAACGGTACCATTGGGTGGATTAAAATATTGGCTGGCCCTTGACCAGCTTCGGGTTGATGATCGGTCTCAATGCGGGTGAATTCCAGATAAATTGTGGATGGCGTATAGATTGAATAATCAATTGCATAAGCCGGATTGGCAATAACAAATAGTAATATAAAAATGATAATCTGAATACTAGTTCTCATATATGTTATCCTCTCTCCATTTTTACTCTATCGAGCCGTTAATAATAAGCTGTGTTATTAAGAATGGTTGATTGAAATATCTGTTTGTAAAACTTTAACGTCAAAAAGAATAGCTCCCGCTAAGGCTAAGGCGCTGAGTTTTAAAATCAATAGTCATCGTTTACTTCCCTCCAAATTAATAATATAATTTTACCATATATATTATTAGTTAACAAATTTTGCAATACCGAGACAATGTCTCTAATCAACCTTTCCTATAGGGACAAAACAAATATTAAAACACGGGAAAGGCCTTACTGTGGCCCATAGTAATCAATTGCGCCCGCCCTTACCTTTACTATTTCAGTTAATGTCGAAAAAATATGGACATTTTTTTATCTCCAAAGAACATAAAAAGATTATGTGGAGAAAAAATCATTCTATTCAATTCCAGCAAATGGTGTAATAATATGTTTACAGATAATTACATTTTAACCTGATTATAGCTAGAATTTAAGAACGCTAAGAAAAAAATGCTACAAATATTTAACAAAAAATTTTGGATTTGATTCAAAACGTTCACTAATCCGGTTTCGCATTTTGCTCCATGATTGAGAACAATTTTGACTGCATGACCATAAATTAAAAATAATGGTCGCATCAAAGTGTTTAACAGTTATTGAGTAAAACAGTGGTAGCGGATTTTCTTTTTATAGAAATAATCTTTAGAACTTCGTCCCATGCTTCTAACCTGGACAAGCTTATTGCATTTCGTCCACACCTTGCTTTATAATGGTCCCCAATTTCTCACCTAATTAATTCCTATAAATTACTATCTGAGTTAGTCTTAACTTATTAGGCCTAATTTTATCTTTAAATTACAAATAATAGTATAAATGTAACAAAACGGTCAGAAAAACAGTTGCTTTAAGAACAAGAAAGAAGGTGATTAAATAGAAAAAAATTATAATTTCCATCAGCTTAAGCAATGATGACACCCAACTAAATAATGCGGATGCAGCATCCTGCTTTGCTGAAAAAGTTGCCAATTAAGTCAATAAAACACATTAAAGGAGGAATTAATTTGAAAAAGTGGTATTTGATCTTATTTGTTTGTCTGGCTATAGGTCTAGGTTTACTCTTTACCGATATTTTCGCCGCTTCCTACAATTATGGCGAAGCCTTGCAAAAAGCGATCTACTTTTATGAATGCCAACAATCGGGCCCGCTACCCAGTTGGAACCGGGCCCGGCAATGGCGAGGCGATTCATGCCTATCCGACTCAGTAACCGGCGGCTGGTACGATGCGGGTGATCATGTAAAGTTCGGGTTGCCAATGGCTTATTCAGCAGCAATGCTCGGTTGGGCCATGTACGAATATGGTCCAGCCATATCCAACGCCGGGCAATCAACCGCCCTGGAAAACAATATCCGTTTTGTACTGGACTATTTTGTCAAATGTGACCAAGGAAACAGCCTGGTTTACCAGATTGGAGATGGCGGCAAGGACCATTCCTGGTGGGGACCGGTGGAAGTAATCGAAAAGGAAATGACCCGGCCGTCTTATAGTTGCAATGCCTCTTGCGTCACCGCTCAAACCGCCGCGGCTTTGGCTATCGGCGCTAAATTATTCAATAACAATACTTACCTAACCCACGCCAAAAGCCTATTCAATTTGGCGGATTCGGTGAAAAGCGACTCCAGTTACACAGCAGCCAGCGGCTTCTACAATTCCTGGAGCGGTTTTTGGGATGAATTAATTTGGGCGGCCGCCTGGCTCTATATTGCCACCGGCGATAACACTTATTTGTCCAAAGCCGAATCATATGTGTCCAACTTGGGTAAAGAAGGACAAACCAACGATATTGCTTATAAATGGGCCCAAAGCTGGGATGATTGCCGTTATGGCGCGCTCCTGCTTTTAGCAAGAATCACCGGAAAACAAGAGTATCATAATTATCTAAGAATGCATCTTAACTGGTGGACGGTGGGTTATAACGGTTCAAGAGTCACTTACACCCCCGGCGGCCTGGCTTGGCTCGATCAGTGGGGCTCGTTACGTTATGCGATGAATACCTCATTTATCGCCTTTGTATATAGCGATATGATAACGGACGCCACTTTAAAATCGCGTTACCGGGATTTTGCCGTCAACCAAGTTAATTACGCTTTAGGGTCGAATCCTCAAAACCGCAGTTATGTAGTGGGATTTGGCAATAATCCGCCCCAGCATCCCCACCACAGGACTTCTCACGGTTCATGGTGCGACATGCAAGGCGTTCCTGCTAACCACCGGCACATTCTCTATGGCGCGCTGGTAGGAGGACCCAATAGCAGCGATGGGTATGCCGATGAGATCGGCAATTACACCACCAATGAGGTGGCCTGCGACTACAATGCCGCTTTCGTCGGCGCCTTAGCCAAAATGTACAGTCTTTACGGGGGTAACTCCCTTAGCAATTTCCCGCCTCCGGAAACCAAAGAGGATGAATTCTTTGTCGAGGCCGGGATTAACTCTTCCGGATCGACCTATACCGAGATTAAAGCAATGTTGAACAATCGTTCCGGTTGGCCGGCGCGGCTTATTAAAAACCTTTCATTCAACTATTACTTGGACTTGTCCGAAGTCTTCGCCGCCGGATATACCGTTAATAATTTGAGAGTATCAACTAATTATACGGAAATACCCGTTACGCTCTCTTCTTTGACCAAATACAGCGGAAATATTTATTATGTAAAAATTACTTATAATGACGGAACGGATATCTGGCCCGGCGGACAATCTGAGTATGCCCGGGAAGTCCAGTTCCGAATCGCCGCTCCGGACGGCAGCAGTTTTTGGGATCCCACCAATGACTACTCTTATAAAGGCCTATCAAATTCAACCGTAAAAACAAAATTCATTACTGTTTATAATGGTTCGAACTTAATCTACGGAACGGAACCGGGTGAATCGGAACCAACACCATCGCCGACTCTATCGCCAACTCCAACACCAACGGCGACACCGACCCCAACCATTACGCCAACTCCTACTCCGACACCAACTGTCTCACCAACTCCTACTCCGACTCCTACGATTGGAACCGGTTACGCGGTTTCTTATGTGATCCAAAACGATTGGGGCAGTGGCGCTACCATCAATGTAATGATTAAAAATAACGGCGGTTCGGTTGTTAACGGCTGGACCTTGGCCTGGACCTTCCCCGGCAACCAACGGATTACTAATTTGTGGAACGGCGACTACACTCAAAACGGGGCCGCCGTTTCAGTCAAAAATCTTTCCTATAACAATGTGATCCCGGCCAATGGCGGCACTGTGAATTTTGGTTTTAACATCTCCTACAGCGGAACCAATGCCAAGCCGACCGGCTTTACTTTGAATGGAAATCCCTGTACCACGTATTAATTACATTATGACTTAATCTCCTCTCCCGGATGGCATGTCCGGGAGAGGAAAATATCAATCAGGACAGACGCGTTACTAAATGTTTCTCTAAAGATATTAGATAAGGGTTAATACCAAACAAAACATAATTAGCCGTTAACTACTTTCATCAGTTCATAAAAAGGAGGTGATGGACGAGGGGTACTAAGGTCAAAATACGGAGAGGAGGGATGTTCTGGTATCATTCGGAAAGTTAGTCTCAATAAAAATCAATGAAAGTAGGTGAGACAATATGAAAAAACTTTGGCTATTAGGCATTGCTTTATTGCTGATAGGAGTCCTAATAATGCCGTTACTTCCTCAAAATAAAGCTGTCGCCGCAGATGAAGTATACAAAGCCCGATTCTTAGAGATGTGGCAAAAGCTTCACGATTCGGCAAACGGTTATTTTAGCCCTGAGGGAATTCCCTACCATACCCGGGAGAACCTGCTCTGTGAAGCGCCGGATATCGGGCACCAGTCAGTCAGCGAAACCATCAGTTATTGGGTCTGGTTGGAAGCGCTATACGGCAAATTCCAAAACAATTGGGCCCCGTTTAAGAAGGCCTGGGAAATTACGGAGAAGTACTTCATTCCCTCAAGTACGTATCAGTTGGAATCCGCTTTGTCCAGGTTCCGAACTAATCACCCGGCAGATTACTCGCCGGAACTGGATTTACCGGAACAATATCCGGCGCCGTTGGATTTTAACAAAGCGGTCGGAACCGATCCGTTGCACAATGAATTATATTCAGCCTACGGCAACCATCAAATCTATGGAATGCACTGGATAATCGACGTCGACAACTGGTACGGTTATGGTCAAAAGGAAGACGGCGCTAGTAGGCCGTCATTGATCAATACCTTTCAAAGAGGTCCTCAGGAATCCACCTGGGAAACTATTCCCCACCCATGCTGGTTGGATAAAAACGTGAAATTGCAAAGTCTTTTCGTACAACAACCGGATGGGTCGACGCCGCCTCCTCAATGGCGCTACACCAACGCTCCCGATGCGGATGCCCGTCAAATCCAGGCCACCTATTGGGCTTACAAATGGGCTCAAGAACAAGGAGTGGATCTGGGCGCTTATGCGGCTAAAGCAAGTAAAATGGGCGACTACTTAAGGTATTCCTTGTTCGATAAGTATTTCATGAAGATCGGTAGTGGCGTGACCGGCGGTAGCCCAGGGACCGGTTTTGACTCCTGCCACTATCTTCTTTCCTGGTACTATGCGTGGGGAGGCGCTGCGGATGGTTCTTGGAGTTGGAAAATAGGCTGTAGTCATAACCATCAAGGCTATCAGAACCCACTGACCGCCTATGTCTTGTCAAAAGAATCGGCGTTCGTTCCAAAATCTTCGACCGGGCGCAGCACTTGGGAAAAGAGTATGGAGCGGCAGATTGAGTTCTATCAATGGCTGCAATCAGCTGAAGGCGCTATCGCCGGAGGCGCTACTAACTCTGTCAACGGGCGCTATGAAACTATTCCTTCCGGACATTCAACCTTCTACGGTATGGCCTATGATTGGCAGCCGGTCTGGCATGACCCGCCCAGCAATAATTGGATGGGTTTCCAAACCTGGCCTATGCAACGTTTGGCAGAGTACTACTATGTCAGCGGCGACCAAAAGGCCAAAGTGATCTTGGATAAATGGGTTAATTGGGCCAAGATCAATACTACTGTCGGCGGGAATACCTTTAGTATCCCAAGCAATCTAACTTGGTCTGGCCAGCCCGATACCTGGACCGGGAGACCGACCGCCAACTTGAATTTACATTGTACGGTGGCGAGTTATAGCCAAGATATCGGAGTCGCCGGCTCACTTGCCAATACTTTCTTGTTCTATGCGGCGGCGCTGCGGAAACATAATAGCGCCGACTACATAACTTTAGGCCTTCCGGTCGTGAATATCTCCAAACAACTGCTCGACATTATCTGGGAGAACAACCGCGATCAGTATGGGGTGGCTGCTGATGAACCCAAACCGGAATACAACCGTTATTGGGAACAAGATGTCTATGTTCCCGCCGGATTCAGCTGGCAGATGCCCAATGGCGATCCGATCCGACCCGGAATTAAATTCATCGATATCCGGACCAAATTAAAACAAGATCCCGACTGGGCGAAAATTGAAGCCTACCGTACCAACGGCACGGTTCCCGTATTCCGCTATCACCGTTGGTGGCATGAGGTCGATTATGCTATGGCCCTCGGTATTTACAGCCTTTTCGCCCCCTGGGATACGACACCGACTCCTACTCCTACTCCGACAGCAACTGTATCGCCAACTCCAACCCCAACGGC
>ENA-UOOK01003825-UOOK01003825.1-fermentation-metagenome-genome-assembly--contig:-NODE-3825-length-16730-cov-2.745607_pt1 | contig 16730 bp, 15 predicted proteins | sample MGYA00245777_ERZ724023 | MGnify/ENA primary metagenome ERZ724023 (study PRJEB28704, sample SAMN03018312) | fermentation metagenome | biome: anthropogenic terrestrial biome; feature: soil; material...
TATTTTAAGTTTTTAATATATAAATTTATAATTTTAGTAAGGGTTTTAGTTTTTTCATGTATTTGGAATATGATTAACAAATTATATTAAGTAAAAGTACCTATTCTCATTAAAATTCCAAAAAAAATTGACAAAAACCTTGTTTTATATCAACCCTTCTATTATCTTCGCAGAACTTTATACACTTATTTATATATACGAGAATGTTACCTGACCGACTATCACTTACCTTGCTTTTGCACATTAATCGAATGTGGTGATTATCTTTTCGGTTATACACATCTTTTAAAACAAATTAATAATGAAAAGAGTTTTTCTTTCGCTATTGCTATGTTTAATTTCGGTTTATTTTATTTTTGCCAAAGACAGTCGGACATCGGTGGCCGTGGTTACAGACAAAGTGACATACGCCACTATCAAATCCGATATTGATGCTTTCGTTGCTTCAATCGACAATGATGGAAAGCAAGGCATTCTGCTGATTGACAGTTGGGGACATCCCGATTCAATCAGAGTTGCACTTCACAATCTCTACAATACCGGGAACCTCGAAGGAGCCATCTTGGTTGGGGACATTCCCATCCCGATGATTCGCGATGCTCAACATCTTACCACTGCTTTCAAAATGAGCCAGAAAAGGGATTGGAAGGAATCATCTGTTCCATCAGACAGATTTTATGACGATTTTGACCTTAAATTCAACTATATAAAGCAAGATGCCGATATTAAATTGTTTCATTACTATTCTTTAGATGCCAATTCCACCCAGCATATACAATGCGATATTTATTCATCCCGTATCAAACCCCCGATGGTTCCCGGAATTGATAAATATCAGGCAATTGCTCAATATTTGAGGAAGGCTGTCACCATCAAACAGACTAAAAAACAGATGTCGGACATATTGTATTTTGCCGGACACGGCTACAACTCGGAGTCATACAATGCACGCATAGATGAAGCGTGGGCTTTGAGGGAACAGTTTCCGTTCTTAGGCACACAGAGAGGAGCCGATCTGAATTTCATTAATTTCGATTTTGACAAATTTGTACGCGACAGATTGAAATCGGCCGTTGCAGACCCTGAGACGGACCTTTCCATCCTGCACCACCACGGCTCCACGGATGCTCAACTTTTAGGTGCAATTCCTGCGAGTTCAGTAACTTCGGACTGGATAGAATACTCTAAAATATTTTTCAGGGGCAAAATAAGAAAGGCCAAGGACACCACTGCTTCCAAGAAATACTATATGCAACAATACGATGTTCCGGAGAGCTGGCTCAACGATGCTTTTGCAAAAGAGGCCTCGGACAGCACTTTTTATGCCTCCATGGACATCAATATCCCGGATATGTACGGATACACCTCCAATTCGAGAGTTGTGATTCTCGATGCCTGCTTTAATGGCGCATTCTGCGAAAATGACTATATTGCAGGCTATTATATATTCAATCCCGGCAATACCATGGTAGTAAAGGCCAATTCGGTCAATACCCTTCAGGACACATGGACCAATGAGCTGATGGGGCTTATGAATGCAGGAGTATGTGTCGGAAATTGGGCCAGAGGAGAGCTCACACTTGAGTCTCACTTGTTCGGCGATGCTTCATACAGCTTCAAAAATGCATATCCCAAATATGATATAGACAACGCCATCGTCACCAAAAAGGCGGACAACAAATATTGGAAAAAACTGCTCGATTGCGGTATTATCGATATTCAGGCGCTTGCGCTCAAAACTCTCTCCGAGAACAATGCCATATCTTCCGACGAAATACTGAAAATAGAAGACGGAAACCCAAGCGCAGTAATGCGTCTTGAAGCTTTCATGTCCCTCAAGAGAAGAGCTGACAACCGTCTTACACAAGCCATTCTGCTTGGAATGGATGATTCGTATGAACTCTTGCAGAGACTTGCCACCCTCACCGCAGCCAAAAGTTCGGATCCTGCATTGGCAGAAGCTGTCAACAAGATTGTTTCAGATCCTACAACTTCGGCCAGAGTTAATTTTCAGGGAAAAGTGGCGAAAGATATCATGGAGCCAACCAAAGCCAAACTTCAGGAATTTAAAGATCTGACATCCGAAAAGGTTGTCGAAAAAGAGAAGAAATTTACCGTTTCGGCTCAGAGAAACAATTGCAGCCCTTTCTGTATTGATGAAATGTTGCAGCTTCTGAAGGAAAGCGACAATCAGGCTTTCAGAATCGATATAGCCGAAACTCTCGGATGGTACGTTTACTCTTACAGACGTGCCGATGTCATCACCGGATGTGAAAAGATCCTTGCCGTCGAACAAGACAAAGCTGTTGCAAATGAACTCACCAAGACAATCAACAGACTAAAAAACAAATAATATAACCAAATCTATTTTAAACTAAAAATTTAACCACTATGCAAAAAATCCAAAAAGCATTAATACTATGCCTTTTGTTTGTGTCGTTCGGACTTTCGGCTCAGGCCCAGAGCTCCTCAGGCACGAAACTTTCGGGTACGGTATTAGAGCAAGGCACAAAGGTGCCGGTAGAATTTGCGTTTGTCGTATTATCTCCTTCAGAGATTTACGCCACAACAGACAAGAACGGTAAATTTGAATTTGAGAAAGTTGACCCGGGAAAGTCAACCATCAAGATTCAATTTGTCGGAATGGAAACAATCGAGCAGGAAATCAACATTACTGCCGGTAAGAACAATGTTTTCAACTATGAGATGAAAGTTGCCAACTTCCGCTTGGAGGAAGTGACTGTTGTTGCCAAACAAAGCAAGACGGGCAACTCTACGGCCTCCAACATTTCAAGACAGGCCATGGACCACTTGCAGACAAGTTCACTCGGTGACTTGATGCAGCTGCTGCCCGGTGCCGCAATTACCAATCCTACTCTCTCTTCTGCAACCCAGATTACTTTGAGGTCGGCATTCGACAATGTAGGTACATTCTCCGATTATGGCGCCGAAATGAACAGTCTGGGTACATCCATCGTAGTCGATGGCTCACCTATCTCTTCAAATGCAAACATGCAGGCTCTGGCTCCATCTATCGCAGGTGGTTCGGGCAACACTCTTGCAGGTGTCGATATCAGAAGTATCTCTACCGATAATATCGAATCTGTGGAAGTCATCAGAGGCGTCCCTTCAGCAGAATACGGCGACTTGACTTCAGGTGCCGTAATCATCCGTTCAAAAGCAGGTAAGGAACCTTTGAGCATCCGCCTGAAAGCCAATCCCAACACATATCAGCTTGCCGTATCAAAAGGCCTTTCACTCGGTGAAAAAGCAGGAAACCTCAACGTTTCAGCCGATTACGCATATAATAACAGATATCTGTACGAGTCTTACTACTATTATCAGAGATTCAATGTAAAGGGCCTCTGGTCAAAGAACTTCTCCAACAACTTCAGAACCAACACATCACTGGACTTCGGACTCAGCAAAGATACACGTGACCTCAATCCGATGACCTTCGTACTCAAACTGTAACTAAGGGTAACGAAAAGACTGTCAGATTCAACACCAACGGTACAATCAATGTCAACAAAGGGTGGTGGAATACTGTGGTTTACAACGCATCTTTCAGCTATGGCGATAAATACAATTATCATAAAGAACTCCTTTCAAATGCAGAAGCACTTCACACAGCATGTCTGTATGATGGTGCAGTATTGTCGAATATTGCAGGTCAGGATGTATATGACATCAACGGAAAGAAGATTACCAATATACCGAGCAGTGAATCAAGCAATTGGGTGAAAGTTCTTCCTTACGAGTATGTCAGCATTTATGAAATACTCGGTAAAGAGCTTAACGGCTATGCACAGTTGAAAGCCAATTTCAACAAGAGAGTGGGCAATCTGAACAATCACATCCTCATCGGTGCCGACTACAGAATGGACGGCAATCTTGGCGAAGGAAAAGTTTATGATGAAGAGTTTCCTCCTATGAGAAGCGCTGGCAGCACAAATGCAACATACAGAAAAAGACCATATTATGATGTCCCATTCATTCATCAGATAGGTTTGTTTGCCGAAGACTCATTCAAATATTCATTTGGAGAACGCAATCTCGACATCAAGGCCGGTGTACGTTATGACAATATCAACGGCAAGTCCGCAGTCACTCCACGTATCAACGCCTCAATGTTCATAATTCCTAAGGTGTTCCCTACACGACGCTCTTCCGATCTGTGTTGTCGGTTCGCGGAGCATGGGGTATCAATGCAAAAGCTCCAACAGCTTTGTATCTTTATCCCGAAAAAGCCTATTTCAACTATAACAACTATTATTACAGGGATGACAACCAGACTACTCTCGTTTCTACCAACAGAGTATTCGATACCGCCAATCCTGATCTTGAAATCGCCAAACTGCGCAAGGCTGAAGTCGGTTTCGACTTGAGGCTTAACAACAGATACCACCTGTCTGTCACCGCATTTGACGAACTGATGAACAACGGTTATACACTCGGTAAAGATATCAGTTGTTATCAACTGATTGAATATACCAAATATGAAGCCGTTCCCGATGGAAATGGGGGTCATGCTCCACAATACGAAGGGACATACAACGTATTCTCTTCATACGCAAAACCTCTCAACAATATCTATTCACACAACAGAGGTATCGAATTTGAACTGGATCTCGGCCGTTTTGATGCAATCAGAACTTCATTTTTTCTGAATGGTGCCTATACACAGTCTGTATATCGCAATCAGGGAAATGTATTTGGGACAAACAGCAACCTCAACAATATCGAAAAGAATATTGCCATCTATGAAAAAGGGCTTTACACTCGTTGCAAAGACAAATTCATCACAACTTTGAGAATCACTCACAATATTCCCGATCTCGGTTTTGTCATCACCCTTGCAACTCAAGTCAACTGGATGGAGAAATTCTGGACAGAATATGGAAACGATACCATGTTCATCCAATATATTTCTTACAAAGACGGCAAAGTCTATAGCTTCGACCCAAGCAAGAAAGACGATCCCGAATTTGCATATATGTTCGACTCTGTCAGCGAAAACAGATTTATTGTCGAACAATATTTCCCTACCGTTACATTTAACTTGAATATCTCTAAAGAAATCGGCGACAGGCTGACTGCTTCGTTCTTCGCGAACAACATGTTCAACAATCGTCCGTTATACGAATCAAAAGCCAATCCGGGATCATTCACAGAACTACTGGAAGACAACAGGCTGTTCTTCGGATTTGACCTTAAGATTAACATTAAATAAGGAGCACTGATATGAGAAAATATATATTACTATCTGTTTTATTGCTGACAGCCATTTCCTGCCAACAATTTAAAGAAGTCGGCGGAGTTGAAAAAATCGCTCAGATTACAACAAATGTTGCCGTTACTTCAAATACAGTCGATCCTAACGTACCTCGTCCGGATAAATATACAGTCAAATTCATCAACTATGATGACAACTATGAAGTCAGGAAGACGACTGATGCCTCAGGCAAGGTATCTGCCGATGATATAATTCCGGGCAAATACACAGTCACTGTATCCGGAGAGATTGCAGAAAAGGGATTTACATACTATTACAGCGGAAGTCTGACCAACATCAACATCATTGAAGGAGGACAAACTCTTAATATTGACGTAGTAGCATCAAAGGCAGGTTCACTTATCCTTAAGGAGATCTACTTCAATGGTGCGTTAGGTTACTACTTCAAGGACCAATTCTATGAGATTTATAACAATGGTGATGAAGTTCAATATGTTGACAAACTCTGCATCGGAAATATCCTGCCTGCATCACCAAGTACTACTTCATATACTTGGGAAGTGCCGGACGGACATCCTGAAAATTACATCTATTTTGGTGCAATATGGCAGATCCCCGGAGACGGAAACGACTACCCTGTCCAGCCGGGTGAGTCTATTATCATAGCGCAAGGTGCTCAGAATCACAAACTTCTCAAACCAACAAGCCCTGTTGACTTGAGTGGTGCCGAATTTGAGACATTCATTGTCAACCAGACTGTCAACCCGGACAATCCAAACTCCATCAACATGGACCTGAGAATAGGCTTTACCGTATTCGGAACACAATGGCTTGTAACAGTATTCGGTGGCGCTTATGCAATATTCATCCCTGAAGGGGATATTGACAATACCACATGGGTACAGCCTCAAGGTTTATCAACCAAAGCAAAGGAAATTCCTATCGACCTTGTGATTGATGCCGTGGAGATTGTCAATAACTCCACCAAGATCAACCAGAAGAGAATGCCTACATCCCTTGACGCAGGTGCAACCTATACAGGGGGCGCATACAATAGCAAGAGTGTAAGCAGACGTGTAAAAGAGGTCAGAGAAGACGGACGTATCATCTATTGGGATACCAACAACTCTACCGAAGACTTCAAAGTCAACGACGTGGCGGTTGTCCGCCGTGACGGAGTCGGAATACCTTCATGGAATACGTGGGCGAAATAATTTACTAACCTAATAAAGATGAATAAAATGAAAAAATATATTATTATTTCAATTATCGCCTTGAGTTCGATGTTCAACGCTCAGGCTCAGGGGAGTAAAGCTGCAACATACCCAACCATGATAGAAATCAGTCAGGCCAAAGCATTGTGGTTCAACTCCACAAATGCAGCAGGTATGATTCTTACCCCTATGACCAATTACAATATCCTATCTGTGGGATATGACATCAAAAATGGTGAATACAGGCTTCAGCAGGAAGGTGACCGGAACAATCTGAACATCAACACTGCAGGTGCAAGATCATTAGGCAATGCCCGCGTATGGGGAGAATTCACATATCAGAACAGTACCATCAAGGATACCAGATACAATACCATCCTTCTCGAACCTCGTTACGATATGCCTTATTACATAGCCGATCCCAATTTGAGCTATTGGAAGAGACAGACTTATGAAATGAGTGTCAAAGGTGCTTCTCCAATCCTATGGGATCTCGTAGGATTCGGAGTATCGGCCAACTATTTTACAAAGGTAGGAGCCAAACAGATCGACCCGAGATGTACCTCATTCAAATACGGCATCAGCGTGATTCCTTCGGCTGTATTCACTTTCGGTGAAAAACACAGTGCAGGTATTTCGTTCACTTATGTCAATTCGTTTGAAAGGACTTCACCTACCAACAGCAACAATCAGCAGGAACAGTCGGCTTACCTGATGAAAGGTCTGGGCAATTATGCTGACGGTGTTGTGGGAAGTCTCAACAGCCTCGGTACATACTATTACAAGGAGAACAAAATAGGTGCGGCATTGCAATACGGTTTCAACGGAGACTCGTTTGATGTATTGGCAGAAGCCAAAAACACTTATCAGGTAATCGACGTAATGCAGTCTCCTACCAAACCTCAGAGAATGGGATCCACCGTTCAGAAGATTACAGGGGGCAACATTCAGGCAATTATCAATCCGGAAGGCGACCTGACAGGCAAAATCACTTTGGACGGCTATCGCAAGAATACCGACGGCATCGAATATATCCAGGAAATTGACAAGTCTTATGAAGTTCAGCAGTGGGTAACCATCGCCAAATATATCAGAAGTACTTATCAGTTTACAGCTGCTTCCCTGAAATACGATCTATATCGCAACAGTGATGCAGGCTACAATTGGATGGCCGGGATTCAAGGTATTTACAGCAACAGAGCTGACGAATACATCGTTCCGAACTCCACATTCAAGGCTGAAAATATATACGGTGAAATCTATGGCAAAAAGAATATCATGGCAGGTGACAACTCAATCCTCATCGGAATAAATGCGGGTTACAACTATAATCTGAACGGAAGCTATTCATACAATGGTTCAAATCCCGAATCAAGAGTTGTAAAAGACATGTATGAAAAGGATTTGGCTGTCATGAGTGCAAATTATTATCAATTCGGAGTCAACATCAATGCCTCTTTCCCTATCTGGAAGGGTACATCTCTGTATGTTGCCGGTAATTGCCAATATCTTCGCTCAACCGACACCATGAACCAGTACGCTTACGTGGTCGATAAAGACGGCTCTAATTTCCGCTGGAACATCAAAGACGACTCTTCTTTGAAACCAAGTCAGAGGGTAATTGCAACAATATCAATTGGATTTACATTTTAAAACACTGTGATACAATACTTAATGAAGAAAATATCATTTTTATTTTTTATTTTGCTGTGCTGCTCTCTGGGGGCACAGCAAAATATTATATCCCCGACACAAAATGTTCGCAACTCATTTGCAATATTTGTCGATCAGGGGACTTTTGACGCCTGCAAGGCAGAAATAATGGCATACCGAGACGTCATCGAAAAGGACGGCCTCGCAACATACATTCTCTCCGCCGATTGGGAGTCTCCCGAACACGTTAAGTTCTTTATAGAGAAATACTACAAAGAACAAGCTCTTGAAGGGGCTGTTTTCATAGGTAATATTCCTATTGCCATGATACGCGGAGCTCAGCACTTCACTTCCGCATTCAAAATGGACGAGAAACAGTATCCGCTCTATGACTCATCCGTTCCGTCAGACCGCTTCTATGACGACCTCAATCTGAAATTCAATTTCATCAAACGGGATTCGACATATAACCATCTGTATTACTATTGGTTGAGGGGAGATTCTCCTCAACGCATCAATTGCACTATCTATTCGGGACGTATCCGTCAGACCAAAGAGGGCGAAGCCGGATATGACCAGATTCGCAATTATCTCAAAAAAGTGGTTGCCGAAAGATCTGTCGAAAACCCACTTGACAAGGTTGTTTCATATACAGGCGAAGGCTCTTTCTCAAACAGCCTTGCCGCTTGGAAAGATGAAAGCATCACTTTGAGAGAACAGGTACCTGCCGCTTTCGCAGCAGATGCAGACGGTGCGAAATTCTATATGTTCTACATGTATCCTTTCTTGAAAGACGCCCTTACGGAAGAGCTGAAAAGAGAAGATGTGGATCTGATGCTGTTCCACGAACACGGCACACCCGACAGACAATATATTACAGGATACCCGCCTGCTTATGACGATGATGCTTACTATGAAAATGGAAAAATGAGTGTCCGACAATACCTCAGACACATCGAACGTATCAGCACCATGACCGAAGAAGAAGCCAAAGCCAAACTGATCAAAGAGTATGGCATAGACACAACATGGTTTGAAGGAGTCAGGGACTCTGCATTTATAGCAAAAGATTCACTTGAAGATCTCAAGACAGGCATTATCCTTGAAGATATTCGCGAAATCAATCCGAATCCGAGAGTAGTGGTATTCGATGCCTGCTACAACGGAGACTTCAGAAATGAGGCCTTCGTGGCAGGAGAATATATTTTCGGAAAGGGAAAGACAATAGCCTGCTTCGGCAACTCCGTAAATGTACTTCAGGACAAATCTGCAACTGACCTTATGGGGCTGCTGTCATACGGAATGAGAGTAGGCGAATGGACCATGAACATCAATATTCTCGAATCACATATCATCGGAGACCCTACATACAGATTTGCAAGGCCTGCCAAAATGCCGCGCATCAAGATACACTCTACAGATCCGGACTATTGGTTAGCACTACTGCAACACAGAATGCCTGCAGATATTCATTCTCTCGCATTGTACAAGTTGTTCGACTTGAACTATGAAGGAATGTCCGACCTGCTCTACAAGACCTATAAAGAGTCCCCTTACTACACCCAGAGACTTCAATGTCTCCACTTATTGGCTTATTATCAAGACAATAACTATCAGCAACTATTGAAGGATGCCATGGAAGACCCTTACGAATTTATCCGCAGAAAAGCGGTCTTTTTCATGGGCAAAGTGGGAAGAAACGACTTCATCCCATACATGGTAAACCTCTATATGTCCGACTATATGTCTGAAAGAGTGGCATTTAATGTAAGCTTCTCAGCCAATCACCTCAGCATACCTCTTATGAAGAGCGTATTTGAGGATGCTATTGACAAAGCTGACTATATCTATGACAAAGAGGCATTTACCAAAAAAGTCAATAAACTTCTGGATGGCCCAGAAATGACTATGGCCGAATGTTGGAGAAGAATTATTGACAACTCTATGAGTCCGCGCAAGAGAATGTTCTATCTGACCATGCTCCGCAATAACCCTTTCCCACAGATGGTCGCAGACATACTCAACACTGTAAGCAATCCAAAAGAAGATCCTGCCATCAGACTGACCCTCGCTGAAGGGCTCGGCTGGTATGTACGTGCCTATAATAAAAACGAAATCATCTCCGGCTGCCAATCTATCCTCGACAATGAAAAAGATCTCGATCCGGCACTTGCAGATGAACTCACCAAAACAATCAACCGCTTAAAAGAATATACACGATGAAAAAGAATCATACATTAAATAATATCATCACTTTGATCTGTGCAATTCTGATTGCAGGTAATTTGTTTGCGGCGACAAAAGTCAATATTGTAAAGTGCAACCCGAAGGCTGAAACCTCCTTCGCAATATTTGTGGATAACGATACCTACCAAGCTTGCAAGAGCGAGATAAACGCATACAGAGATGTCCTTCAGCAGGAAGGGCTCGGAACTTACATTTTGTCGGCGGACTGGGCCACTCCCGAAGATGTCAAATCTCAGATTATCAATCTGTCTCATAAAAAGCCAACCCTTGAAGGGATGGTATTTATAGGAGATATTCCCGTTGTAAGGGTAAGACAGGGACAACACATGACTACCGCCTTCAAGATGAATGAAAATACCTTCCCGATGGAAGAATCATCCGTAACTTCAGACCGTTTTTACGATGACCTTCATCTCAAATTTGAATTCATCTGCAAAGATTCCCTCAACAACCGCCACTTCTATTACAACCTGACAGAAGATGGAGCTCAAAAGCTCGCACCCAACTTCTACTCTGCCAGAATGTTGGTGCCGGTCGATTTTCCGGGGGATAAATATGAAGTCCTCAAACAATACCTAACAAAGGTGGTTGCGGCTCACAAAGAGAACAATCCTCTCGACCACTTCATATTCTTCGCAGGACACGGCTACAACTCCGACTGCCTTACGGTATGGAGACAACAGCCAATCATTTTCAGAGAATACTTTCCTCTCGCTTTCGACAAAGCTTCAGGCAATAAATTTTATAATTTCAGACAGGAGGATTATATGAAATACACTCTGTTTACGGAAATACAACGTCCTGAAACAGATGTATTTATGTTTAGCGAACATGGGGCTCCGGACACTCAGTACATCAACGGAGAGGCCCCTGCTTCGGGAACGGACGAAAACATTGTTTCCCTGAAACGCAGTTTGAGAACCTACTACAAGCGCCTCAAAGGTGAAAAAGCCGCCAAATTCGTTAAAGAAGCCTCTGAATACTACCATTTGGACAGCAGCATGTTCTCACCGGAAGCAATTGCCAAAGAGAGATATGCCGATTCCCTTGCAAGAGCCGATGTCAATATTGTACTTAAAGATATTGAAAAACTTAAAACAGGGGCTCGCGTAACCATTTTCAACGCATGCTACAACGGCTCGTTCCACCAACATGGTTATGTAGCAGGGTATCACATATTTAACGCCGGACGAAACGTTGTCGCACAAGGCAATACCGTCAATGTCCTTCAGGACAAATGGGCGGACCGGCTTATTGGATATCTTGACCTCGGGATAAGAATCGGATTCTGGCAGAAAGAAGTCTGCTACCTTGAGGCGCACCTTATCGGAGACCCTACTTTCAGGTTTACTCCGGATGAAGTGGCATCGGATACAGCTCCTTCGGCTGCGGAATTAAGCCTTGCCCTCGCCAACGAATCCTACATTGCCGACAATACGATGAAAGATTCGGGAATCGGAAGCAGAGAATATTGGAAAAAGATGCTTTCCGAAAAGAGATCCATTTACAGAGCAACTGCAATCAGACAATTGTCCAAACTCGAAGCAATCACTTCGAGCGAACTTGCAGAGATCTACAACAGCGACCCTTCATGGATAGTACGATTGCAGACACTCATGGCAATTGCACCTTTTGCAGATGACAATGCAATTTCAGTCATTGTAAGGGGGATAAACGATCCTTACGAAATGATACGTCGTCAGGCATGCCATATTTCGGGGGACATGGGAGCAAAAGAGTTTATTGCTCCTCTGATCGGAATCGAACAGCACTCTCATGAAGTGGTGAGGACTCAATATGCCGCCAACAGTGCGTTGGGGGTATATAATCCGGCAGACCTTCCTTCCGACTACGCTGCTTCCCCTGCCGTTGAACGCAACAGCAAGAGGGTAGCCGCACAGGTTAAGGCCATAATGGACAAAAACAGCGACCCCGAAGATAGGGAAACGGCAATCAGATATTTGCGCAACAATCCGCTTCACTGGCAGATTGACAACTTGTTGAAAATAGTTGCCGACCCTTCCGAAAAAGAAGCTGACCGTATATTGATGGCCGAAGCACTTGGTTGGTTCCACTACTCGGTCGAAAGAGGCAAGATTGTATCAACGCTCAATAACTGCCTTGATACACAGCAGCTAAGCCCGAGACTGAAACGAGAGATGGTTAAAGCCGTCAAACGCTGCCAACCTGTAAAATAATATCTCTTCGATAAAAACAAAAGGCCCCCGAATTATCTTCGAGGGCCTTTATTTTAGTTATAGAGATTATTTCAATTCGATGACTTCCATCATATACTTGACCACTTTGTTTCCCTGGCGGCGTCCTTCCCAGAACATTCTCTTGTTGTTGTTCTCAAAATCGATATGCCAGCACTCAAACTGAGGGCCTTTGCCGGCACTTTCATAATCATTCATCCAATTGGTGCAGAGCAAATCTCCGTAAACAAAATATGTCCCTTCATTATCAATCTTCTGAATCCACTTGCCATTCTCCCGATAATAGTAATAATATGTCCCATCCTCAAAATAGAGCCAGCGATGCAGTTCGCCTACGCCGTCCGTAATACACTTTCCCTCCCACATAGCCAAAATCTTGGCTTTATCGGAATGGTCGGTCTGTTTGTCCATCTCATAAGCGGTATCATCGGTTATATTCTGAGCATCAATTATCTTTTTGATGAATTTGAATGTGAATGTATCGGAATCCATAGCGATAATCTTCAATTCCGCATCGATATGCCGTCCGACAGCATCTTTTCCCGACATCTTAATAACATCTTTATTGAGAGAATATGTCAATCCATTGCTTTCACGCCATTGAGTGCCATTGTTCACACTATGTCCGGCTGCATACAAGACTATACTTTTTGACTTGAATTCCAGCATGAACGTGTCGTCTGTCAGTGCATCACTGCCGTTTTGCTTATCCAACACCCACATCCCCATCAATTTGTTGCTGTACATATTATCATCACGCTTGCATGAGGTCAAAAAAGGAATCAATAAAATCAGTAATACAAGATATTTTTTCATAATGAGTAATCTTTAAAGTTATTAATATCCACAAATTTAGTAAAGAATTTTGATTACAAAAATATTAACCGTATATTTGCAGCCCGCAAAATTGCGGAGTAAAGTATTTAAATTATTAATTTACACCAAATTAAGAACCAATGCCTGGATTAATTGGAAAAAAAATCGGAATGACTTCCGTTTTCAGTGCCGATGGAAAAAATCTTCCATGCACTGTCATTGAGGCTGGTCCGTGTGTTGTTACGCAGATTCGTACAGTAGAAAAAGATGGTTACGCCGCTGTACAACTTGCCTATGACGATATTAAAGAAAAACACGCCAGCAAGCCCCTTAAAGGGCACTTTGAAAAGGCAGGAACCACACCTAAGCGCAAACTTGTCGAATTTAAGACTTTCGACATGGAAAAGGTTAAGCTTGGGGATACTATTACCGTCGCAGACCTTGTCCTCAGATTAGGGGAAGGTGAAATCGACTGGGTTGATGTTACCGGAATTTCAAAAGGTAAAGGATTTCAGGGCGTTGTCAAACGTCATGGATTCTCAGGTGTAGGAGGACAGACTCATGGTCAGGACGACAGACTTCGTCACCCTGGTTCATTAGGAGCATCTTCTTGGCCTTCAAGAGTTTTCAAGGGTATGAGAATGGCCGGCCGCATGGGTGGCGATCGCGTTAAGGTATTGAACCTCGAAGTGATAAAGATTATCCCTGAAAGCAATCTGATTTTAGTTAAAGGCTCTATACCCGGAGCTAAAGGATCTTACGTAACAGTGGAGGATTAAGCATCATGAAATTAGCAATTTACAAAATTGATGGAACAACATCCGGGAAGGAAGCCCTTCTTGATGATTCAATCTTCGGAATCGAACCGAATGACCATGCTATTTATCTTGATGTCAAGCAATTCTTAGCTAATCAGCGTCAAGGTACACACAAAACAAAAGATCGTTCTGAAGTTGCCTACAGCACCAAGAAAATGGGTAAGCAGAAAGGTGGCGGCGGAGCGCGTCATGGTAGTATCAAATCCAACATTTATGTTGGTGGTGGCAGGGTATTTGGTCCTAAGCCTCACGACTACAGTTTTAAACTAAATAAAAAGCTCAAACAATTGGCACGTTACTCTGCTTTATCTTATAAAGTAAAGGACAATGCAATTACAATGATTGAGTCTTTCTCAATGGAAGCTCCTAAAACTAAGGAATTTATCAAGATTCTTGATAATCTTAAGGTTAACGGAAGAAAAACCTTGGTAGTGCTTCCCGAAAATTCAAACAATATTTACTTATCGTCTCGCAATCTACCTGAAATCAATGTGATTACTGTTGACGAAATCAACACATACACTATTATGAATGCAAATCATATCGTGTTGGTTGACGGAGTTCAGGACATTTTGGTAGAAAGACGTAAATAACCACAAGAGCGATGGGAATTTTAATTAAGCCAATAGTAACTGAAAAAATGACGACTCAAGGCGATAAATTGAATCGTTACGGTTTCATTGTTGACCGCGAAGCAAACAAAATTGAGATTAAAAATGCGGTTGAACAGATGTATGGTGTTTCAGTAAAAGATGTAAATACTGCAAACTACCACGGTAAACGCAAAAGCCGCTTTTCAAAAGCAGGCGTATTAACAGGCCGTACAAACCATTTTAAGAAGGCGTTTGTAACTTTGGCCGGAGATGATAAGATAGATTTCTATAGTAACATTTAAGGCCATGGCAGTACGTAAATTTAAACCGGTAACTCCCGGTACAAGAAATAAAGTAATTAGCACATTTGAAGAAATCACTTGCACAACTCCTGAAAAATCACTGCTTGAACCATTAAAAAACTCAGGCGGACGTAACAATCAGGGCAAGATGACAGTGCGCTATATAGGTGGCGGTCACAAGAGAATGTATCGTGTGATAGATTTTCTTCGTAACAAAGATAACTATACCGCTACAGTCAAGACTATCGAATATGATCCTAACCGCAGTGCCCGCATTGCCCTGGTATTATATGCAGACGGCGAAAAACGCTATATTATAGCTCCTAACGGAATCAAAGTAGGTCAGGTGATCGCTTCAGGTTCCGGAGTTGCTCCCGAGATAGGTAACACTCTTCCTCTATCGGAAATTCCACTTGGTACATTGGTACACAACATTGAACTTCGTCCCGGTTGCGGTGCCGCAATGGCACGTAGCGCAGGAACTTACGCTCAGCTGACTGCACGTGAAGGCGGTCATGCCATCCTTCGTCTCCCTTCAGGTGAAACCAGAATGGTATTGGTAACATGCCGTGCTACTGTTGGTACAGTATCAAATCCTGATCACAATTTGGAGTCACATGGTAAAGCCGGCCGCAGACGTTGGTTGGGCCGCAGACCTCGCAACCGTGGTGTTGTCATGAACCCTGTCGATCACCCTATGGGTGGTGGTGAAGGTCGTGCATCAGGCGGACACCCACGTTCTCGTAAAGGTTTACCTGCTAAGGGATACAAGACTCGTAACCCTAAAAAGACTTCTAATTCGTTTATCATTGAAAGAAGAAAGAAATAATAACGGAATTAAAACTTTAGAAGATTATGAGTCGTTCACTAAGAAAAGGTCCTTATATTCGGGACAGCTTGGAAAAAAGAGTTCTTGCTATGAATGAAGGTAGCATGAAAAAAGAAGTAATCAAGACTTGGTCTCGCGCCAGCATGATTTCACCCGACTTCGTAGGACACACTATTGCTGTTCATAACGGAAATAAGTTCGTTCCGGTATATGTTACAGAGAATATGGTTGGTCACAAACTCGGAGAATTTGCACCGACACGTACCTTTAAAGGTCACTCGGGTAATCGTTAATAAATTAAAAAGAGATTACAATGGGATCAAGAAAAAGAAAAATGGCCGAAGGGCTGAAAGAAATAAAGAAACAGACAGCTGTTGCTAAGCTGAATGATGTTCCTACTTCACCTCGTAAGATGCGCTTGGTTGCAGATATTATCAGAGGTGTCGAAGTAAACCGCGCTTTGGATATCTTAAGATTTTCAAAGAAGGAAGCTTCAATCCGTTTGGAGAAACTTGTTCGCAGCGCTATTGCAAACTGGGAATCCAAAAATGAAGCTGATCGTAAAGAATTGGAAAACGGCAACGTATTCGTTCAGACCATAATGGTTGACGAAGGTCGTTCTCTGAAACGTATCCGTACAGCGCCACAAGGTCGCGCCGCCCGCATCCGCAAACGCAGCAACCATGTGACTATCGTACTTGGAGTAAAAAACAAACCGGTACAACAACCAGTAAAGGAGGAAGAATAATATGGGACAGAAAACTAACCCAATCAGCAATCGTGTAGGTATCATCCGTGGCTGGGAC
>ENA-UOOK01003827-UOOK01003827.1-fermentation-metagenome-genome-assembly--contig:-NODE-3827-length-16728-cov-8.127512_pt1 | contig 16728 bp, 15 predicted proteins | sample MGYA00245777_ERZ724023 | MGnify/ENA primary metagenome ERZ724023 (study PRJEB28704, sample SAMN03018312) | fermentation metagenome | biome: anthropogenic terrestrial biome; feature: soil; material...
CAAACTTGCGGCTGGCTACAAAGTATTTGCTCTGAGTAGAGTGGATAGTAACAATATCCATTCCAAACTCCTGAAGTGCTGCAATGTCTTTTGTGACCGTCGTTCTATGTGCAGATATTCCGTATTCATCATTCAATATATTGATTAACTGTGTTGTGGAAAGAGGATTTTCTTCATCAGTTCTTTCCAGTAAAATCTTTTGTAGGTATAAAATCCTTGGCTTTGTTTCCATTGTTGTCCTTTCCAACTACTAATACATATCTCCAAACATTTCTCCATCTATATCACTTATCTGCTCAATCGGAATGACCGTCTTATCTTCCATAATAACTGTATGTTCATATTCATCAAACTTCTTTACACAACCGGAGCAGATAATGTATGCTCCTCCAGCTTTTTTATTATCCGGTACGAAATAAGTGATTCTAACCCTTTGTTGTGTACCGATGGTTTCAGCAATCAGATTTAACTTCTCATTCTATTCTGCTATGACTTCATCACTCAGCATCAATTTTTCATCCGTCTGTCTTGCAGTTTCCTTAATAGCTGCTTCGTGTCCAGTAAGTGCCGCAAAAGGCGAAAACTGTGCTGCTCTGTCATAAAGGGACATACGAGGATGTTTCTTTGAAGTTGGATTCGGCAGATTGATAATATCATCATATCTGTGATTGTCTTGATTCTCCATAATCTTCCTCCATTTACAGTGGCATAGGTGTCCGTGCGAGCATGAAAATGCAAATGGCAGATAAAATGACTGCTACAATTGCAACGCATATTGCTGTTTTCACTCCGTAATGCTTCTTCATTCCTTTGTAAATCAAAGCTGCACACCACTCACATATGGCAACAATCAGAATCAATATTCCGATTGACTTCCACAGCCACGAAAGTTCATATATCCATCTCATATTCTGTTTCCTTAATCGTATACTTTATTTTCTACGCCTTGTGTCCACCTATCTGTTCATTACGGTCTTTGGCTGTCGCTCCCTCCTGAAGATTCATTCCATTCAAGATGGCATTCTTCCCAAACTTCTTTTTTATCGTAAGCATTGTTTGTTGCATACGCTTTTCACGCTCTAAAGCTGCTTCTTCTTTGACTTGCTCCTGTTCTTTTGCCTTATAATCCGTAAAAAGGTCAAGCTGCTCATATTTATCTTCTTTCTTTGCTGAGTTCTCATCTACAAGTCTATTCGCTGTAATGTTAATTCTTCTGATAAGCAGATTTTTATCCACGATTCTGTCATACAGTTCCATCACAGCATCGGTTATCAGCATTGTTGATGATGTCTGCCTTTTCAGGTTTGTTGTTCCGTGAGCGTGTTTAGGAACTCTTCTTCCATATCTGTCAATTGTGACATCTCCCTTATATTTTCTGCTTCGGTCTGGGTCTGTCAGATTTTCTATGTCATACCCTATGGTCAATACAATCTGGTCAGTAACAAGTCCCTTGTCTACTAAATCGAGTACCATAAGGTCAGTCATTTCTTTTACAACTAATTTTGCTTTATCAAAATCATACGGGCAGTGAAGTACCTGTCCTGAGCATACACTGTTGGTTTCCGGCTTATAGGCTTTGACCTGCTCCATCGTACAAGGTTCATATCCCCAAGCATGGTCAATCAGAAGTTCCGCATTGATTCCAAACAACTTGTAGAGCAGCTCTTCGTTATACAGTTCATTCGACTTTCCGATGGAACACCTTGCAATATCTCCCATAGTAAAAAGTCCATGTTCTTCCAGTTTCTTTGCATAGCCTTTACCAACTCTCCAGAAATCTGTAAGCGGTCTATGATTCCATAGCTGTCTGCGGTAAGACATTTCATCCAATTCGGCAATTCGCACACCGTCCTTATCTGGCTCAATATGCTTTGCCACGATATCCATCGCAATCTTACACAAGTACATATTCGTGCCGATTCCGGCTGTTGCCGTAATTCCTGTTGTTTTCAAAACATCCTGTATCATCGTCATGGCAAGTTCCCTTGCAGTCATCTGATAGGTATTCAGATAATTTGTTGCATCTATGAATACTTCATCAATCGAGTACGGGAAAATATCTTCTGGAGCAATGTATTTCAAGTAAACACTGTAAATCTTGGTACTATACTCCAGATAGTATGCCATACGAGGTGGTGCAACGATATAATCAATCTCCAAAGCGGGATTTGCATTTAATTCTGTACTGTCATCAGATGAACCCATAAATGTGCGATTTGGTGCTTTCCACCTTCGGGTGTTATTAACTTCTTTTACCTTTTGCACGACTTCAAACAAGCGTGGTCTGCCTAGTATCCCATAACTTTTTAATGACGGAGATACCGCAAGGCAGATAGTTTTCTCTGTCCTGCTCTTATCTGCAACCACAAGATTTGTTGTCAAAGGGTCACGATTTCGCTCTTTACATTCCACAGAAGCATAGAATGATTTGAGGTCGATTGCGATATAGGTCTTTTGCTTTGCCATCATTCTATGCCCCCTTTTAAAAAACCTTTGAGTAAATTATGCTATCGTTGCAATATAAAGATTGTCCTTGTCTACTAATAACTGCACCGGATTATTATTCAGCCGATTTACAGTATCAATATTATCAATAAACGGACGGACAAAGTTACTCTGTCGTTCAATCAACTGCCGCATCTGTTTGCGGATTTTTTCTGTTCCCATGTCGCCAAGCTTTTTCCCTGCTGCAATGAGCGTTTCATCAGCCTGCGCATCTCCAACAACTGGTATCCGCTCTACAATCTTGCCGACTGCTTTCGTTGTCTTTGACAATCCTTTCAGCAAAGAGGATTGTATAGAAGTAGAAGAATATCCAGATATTTCTTCATAGCACTGCGTATAAAGTTCTCTGTATTTCATCGAATAATCATCCAATTTTTCTGAAATACCGGACAAATACTCTTTGTCATAATTTCCCACAAGCATTACATCTAGGAATGAGGAGAATGCAAGTGTATATAACGCAAGTTGGTAATCTTTAAATTGGTCTTGTACCGCCTGCAACTGCTTATTTACCGTCTGGTCACTATGAATCAAAGATTTCTTATTTACTTTGGCAATTATCTGTTCACGGTAAAATACTATCTTTGCTTCTGCTTCTTTTTTTATGGCAAGCACCATTGTATGATTGCTATTCTTGTACATTTCATTATTCCAGTTATACTTGTAATTATTGAACACGTCATACAGAAATGTAAGATTTCCTTTTAATTCTGCCTTTTCCTTCTGAACAAGAAAATCCATCATTTCCTGCTGCATTTCTTTTATAGAATCCAGTTTTTTATCAATATTCGCAAGTGCAGCCGCCATAAAAAGCATTGTCGGGTCAAAAGCAAGCGGCATCATCTGAGCCTGTCCGCCGCCAACCAAACCTGCTGATGTTTTCAGAGAACCAATAAAATTGCCCGTTTCCTTCATCTGAAACATTGTTTTTCCGGCTGTATTAACATAGTACAATCCACTTCCACCAGCTCCGGTTACTGCGGTTTGCACAGCAGTTGTCAATGGTTGAAACGCTGTTCCCATAGCTGCCAATCTTGTTACTGGTAATTTTGTGTAATTGGAAACACCAACTTTTGTTTCCTCTAACAACGGACATAGCGATGCATCGTTCATCATTGTCATTATCTCATTATCTTTCCCATTATCCATTCTTACAATTTCGCCCATATTCATACCTCTTTTCGGTCTGTTAATTTAGTTTCATAACAGACCTTGTAAATTTTGCGAATATCCTGCCCATAATTAAGAACAGTCAAAATATCTTTGTACTATATCATCTAACTGCCTCTTTATTTCTGCAAATTCACAGTCCAAATCCAGTGTTTTAACTGATATTTGATTTCCACCCATTTTATAATCATTATTTGGCAACACAATCTCATCTGTTTTGGCATATAATAACATTCCAGCAACATTACCGGAGTTGCTTGTATCAAGATTTTTCACATAAGTAAATATCTGATACAAATTCCCAGAATGTAGCGTATTTGTATTGTATTGACTTTGCGTGGTATGAGAATAGTATTTTGCATCAATTACCAAAGTTTTATCTACGCTTTTAAGCATAATATCGCTTTGCATAACAGGGAGCATTTCTCTGTAATCATCGTCAGTATCCCAAGGAATTTGAGACGCTGGCGCCCGAATTTCAGGGTGTTCCTTACGGTAGTATTCAAGAATGAACTTCTCATAAAGCCTGCACATACGCTGTTCATCAAGGAAGTCCATCAGTTTTGTGCTTCCGTCAGAGGTCGTTTGCAACAACCCTTTAAGTATCAGATAACAAATGGAAATTAGCATTTGATATGTCTGATTATTCTTGTTGAATTGAAGCTTCCAGTTTATGCTCTCCCGGCTCAATGGTTCAACTTCTGAAAAATAGATGAGCAATTTACGAAGCTGTTTTTTTCTATCCTTACTGATTCCGCTTTTGACGAGAACATCCATCGTAGTACGAATAATTCGGTTCATATATGAATTAACCGAGAATTCGTCAAAATTGCACACCACCCGCTTTTTCAGCATTGATTGCTGTTTTATCGAAGCAGCTATATCTATTTTCCCACGGATGGAGGATAAAGATTCACTTTGAACCACATACTCCTTACCTAATCCTCTCTTTATCTGCAAAGACAGCCCTTTAATAAGAATAGCAGCACACAACTCCGCAACGTTGTCAAATTCCTCAGTAGCAACCTGCTTGTACCCTTGCTCATTTAAGACCTGAAACGCATATGAAAGCATATAGTATATGTTTTGTATACGTATCATTTTATGGCACTCCTTAGTGCAGATGACCAATCCCTTATCTTAGCTGGTTCGTCAAACCAATACTCTTTAATAAGTGGAATAACTTCATATTCTACAACTGATTTCAGCCATCCATCTGTCACTTCATCATCTGTGCAGAAATAGCTATGACCAATTCTAAATCCATCTCCTAAAGATTCATCTGCCGCAATTGCATTATTAAGTAATTCAACTGTACTTATCAATTTTTCAAGTTTAGAAGAATTCTTTTCTGCTAAGTAATTTTTAAATCCATCCGAAGCGAATGCTGGTACAAAGTCAAAAAAAGCAAATCGCCTACGTAACGCATAATCCATAAGGGCAAGGCTTCTGTCTGCTGTATTCATCATCCCGATAATCCGTACATTCTTCGGCACTGTGAACCATTCATTCGAGTAAAGTAGCTTTATTTTCTCGCCACGCTTATCTTTTTCAATAAGCATCATGAGTTCACCTAATATTTTGCTCAGATTTCCACGGTTAATTTCATCTATGATAAAGAAATACGGTCTTTCGTTATCTTCCTCCGCTTCCTTACAAAACTTATAGAAAGTACCATTTTCAAGTTCAAATCCGTCTTTAGATGGTCTATATCCCTGTATAAAGTCCTCATAAGAATAACTCTGATGGAACTGAACCATTGCGACACGACTGGTATCAATTTGTCCCATAATAGAATATGCAAGTCTTTTTGCTGCGTATGTCTTTCCAACTCCCGGTGCCCCTTGTAAAATCACATTATACTTTGTTTCAAGTAACTCAGTCAGTGTATTATATGTATCCTCATCCATATAGACCTGATTCAAAAATTTTTCTTTTGAATATGACGGATATTTAATCTCTTTCTGTTCCTGTACCTCTTCTGGTGTATCCTCTGCAAACAAATCCAATAATTCCTGAACATAATCAGAATATGGGGTGATGTTAGTTAATGTTTTCATTACAGCCTGCTTCTGGAGTTCCCATTCGCCTTTATTCTGCCAGTCAACCTTTCTTATATGCCTATAGGTATCTCTTGAAGTATCATAAACATAACCAGAAGTAACAACACCTTTTCCTACAATTTTGTGCATACCTTTTTTAGCAAACACAACATCGCCCTCTTTTATTTCATTGGCAAATTGCCACAGGCAATGTGCATTATTCTTGTATGAATAGCTTGCATCATATGTTTTTCGCATGTATTCCTTAATTGCTTCCTTTGATATAAACTGCTTCAAATCTGTAACATCATCCCAACCGATAGCCATTATACCAAGATTATAAAATTCATCCCACATCGAAGCATTATCGCCCGGAGAATAAAGCCAGTAGTTTGTTTCTTTTACATTAGAATCAACAGGTGTTGTAGGATTATCATTTTCATTTTCTTCCTTTGTCGATTTCCACGCATAATACGATAATTCTGGGAAACTATGATATGGATATTCCTCATTCTTTAAAGCATTTCTTGCCTGCTCACACATAAAGAAATAACTTGCACCATCTGGAAGCCCTTTATTCACATTTGCGAATATTGAAGTAAAATAATGTGGCATGTTATCCACGTCATTTAAAAACTCTCTATTGCGAGAATCAAGATTGATAAATATATTTGGTCTTATCCAATATAATCCCATCGTAATGTTCCAGTTCACACCTTTTTGTTTTCTTACTTCATCATAAGATTTTTGCATATTACTTTTATATGGTTCACTTAACGCATTAGAATATTGAATGGCATTATCAAACAACTCCCAAAGATTATCTATATCTTTAGCATCTCTTTCTCCCTTAAAATAATAAAATGTTGCTTTTAAGTTATTTACGACAGGTACTCCGTCAAAAGCTATCGGCACATCGGCTTTTATATTAAATATTTTTGCTATTGCTCTGAGAATTTTTATTCTATTATCATTTGTGATACCTTTATTAAATAAAGCAAAAATTGTAAAAGGGTCTATATCCACAATATTATTATCCGATTCCAATTTGGGTAATTTATAATTTATGCTAGAATATACTTCTCTAATTTTTTGAATTAAATCGAAGCGTTTATTCTTATATTGAAGCAAGACATCCGCAAAATTCATATAAAACTCAACCCATCGATAATCCGTTTTACTATTTCTTTTGTCAGTCATTTCTGCCATTCCCTGTTTGAATATATCCGAAGCCAATTCATCCGTCATATCAACATTCCATCCCTGCTCCGTTAATTTCCACATACCATAAACACTTTTATCAAGATATCCTCCCGAAACAAGATAATTTCTTGCAAAAGCAACTTCATTTTCAAACTTATTGACGTTGTTTTTTCCTCTTGTTTCTGACAGTTCTTCTTCTGTTAAATGTTCATTTTTAGCAATGATAGAACGTACTTCCTGTGGTTTTCCTTGTCCACCTAATTCTTTTAATGCAATTATTATTGGTTTCATCCAATGTAAAAAAGCCGCATTAGATTTACTATTTTTTGTTTCCATCTATTACACCCCTATATTTCCATCACATTATCAGTCCAAAGCTCGCACTGTGTCATAACAGTCTGCACAGCGTCTTCCATACCTTCAGGCGGATACTTGTGCTTTTTCAGAAGTTTTTTGATAAGCATACGCATTTTTGCTCTTGCGGACTCTCGTTTCTGCCAATCAATCGTCTTATTCTTACGGAGAGTATCAGCAAGCTCTTTTGTGATGGCAATCAGCTCATCATTCTCATAGAAGTCTTTGATTGCCTGCGGTTTTGTCAGAGCGTCGTAGAAAGCAAGTTCATCAGCAGTAAGTCCGAGTTTATCGCCCTCTTTCTGTGCGGCTGCAATCTGCTTTGCCAACTTCAGCATTTCTTCAATTACTTCTTCGTTAGTTAGCATACCGTTAAGATATGCATTGATAGAACGCTGCATAATCTCACTGAACTTTTCGGATTTAACCACATTTGTTCTACGATAAACGGACACTTGCTCCGCAATCAGTTTTTTCAGCAACTCTACCGCAAGGTTCTTTTCTTTCATATTAGCGACTTCTTGGAGAAACTTCGGGTCAAACAGAGAAAACTCCTCTTTGATGTCGGAAAAAAGATTGATAACACCGTCGCTCTTGATACTCTGCTTCAAAAGCTCATTTATTCTTGCGTTCATTTCCGGCAGAGAAATCTTTTTGCCCACACCGGCATTCGTCAGCCTGAGAACCAGTACACGCACAGACTCAAAGAACGCCGCTTCAAATCTGCTATCCTCATCAACCAAAGAAGAGCAGAGAGACAACGCTTGATGGAGCATAAGGGCTTCTTTTACGAAAGAGTCTTTCTCATCATTTTTTTCTCTGCCCATAATAAAATTGACAGCACCGCTAATTGTTTTTGCTCTTTCAAGGTCTGTTCCGTTTTGGAACTTAGAGTAATCATATCCGTGGAATTTATCACGGCAAACCGACAGCTTCTCCAAGAACTTCGGATATGCAACCTTTGCAACATCGGTATCGCCGTAGTTCTTTTTATCACGGGAGGTATAGTCATTCATTGCCTGTTTCAAAGCTGTAGCAATTCCTACATAGTCAACAACAAGTCCGCCTTCTTTATCACGGAACACACGGTTTACACGGGCGATAGCCTGCATAAGATTATGTCCGGACATAGGTTTGTAAACATACATTGTTGCAAGAGACGGCACATCAAATCCGGTCAGCCACATATCCACAACAATCGCAATTTTAAGAGGACTGTTGTTATCCTTAAATTTTTTTGCTAGCTCGTTTTTGTGGTGCTTGTTTCCAATTATTTCACGCCATTCTTCTGGGTCATTGTTGCCGGAAGTCGTAACAACTGCAACCTTTTCTGTCCAAGCAGGACGAAGTTCTAAGATACGCTTGTAAATCTTCATAGCGATAGGGCGAGAATAAGAAACAATCATCGCCTTACCGGTCAACAGATTCTCACGGTTGTTTTCGTAATGGTCGAGAATATCGCAGACAAGAGAGTTGATGGTGTTATCGTTGCCGAGAACAGCTTCCATCTGTCCAAGCTCTCGTTTGCTCTTTTCGATAACCTCATTGTCGGCATTCTCTGCCATAATGTCATATTCGGCATCAATCATCTTCAAGGTCGCTTCGTCAAGATTGAGCTTGATTACACGGCTTTCATAGTAAACAGGACGTGTAGCACCGTCCTCAACAGCTTGTGTCATATCGTAGATGTCGATATAATCTCCGAATACCTCACGAGTGCTGCGGTCTTTAGAAGAAATAGGTGTACCCGTAAAGCCGATATATGTAGCATTAGGAAGTGTATTACGAATAATACGAGCAGTTCCTATTTTAACCTTACCGGTCTTAGCGTCTACTGTTTCGGTAAGTCCATATTGACCTCTGTGTGCTTCATCAGCCATAACTATAATATTGTGGCGTTCAGATAACGGCTCGTGAGACTCCTCGAACTTCTGCATTGTGGTAAAGATAATACCGTTTGCTTTTCTGCCATCAAGCAAATTTTTAAGGTTTTCACGACTTTCTGCGTGCATAGGCTCTTGCCTTAAAAAGTCCTTACACTTTGCAAACTGACCATAAAGCTGGTCGTCTAGGTCGTTTCTGTCGGTAATTACAACAATAGTCGGGCTGTCTAATGCTTGCTGTAATAAGTGAGCATAAAATACCATAGAAAGCGATTTCCCGCTCCCTTGCGTGTGCCAGAACACACCACCCTTACCATCGGTAACGGTAGCGTGTTTTGTAGATTCGATTGCCTTTCTAACCGCAAAATACTGGTGGTATCCGGCAAGAATTTTGAATGAATTGATACCCTCGTTAGAAAAGCAGATAAAGTTTTTGATAATATCCAGCAGTCTTTTCTTTTGGAACATACCCTCAAAGAAAGTATCAAACTGGGCATACTGTGTGTTTTCATAGTCGCCGTCTTTTGTTTTCCACTCCATAAAGCGGTCTTCACCGGAAGTGATCGTACCCGCTTTGGAGGTCAACTGGTCGCTCATAACACAGATAGCGTTATATACAAACATTGACGGAATTTCCTGCATATAGTTACGAAGCTGTCTGTACGCTTCGGAAGCGTCTGTTTCTTCACGGGAGGGAGATTTCAGCTCAACCAAAACTACCGGCAAGCCGTTCAAAAAGAGAATTACATCAGGGCGTTTATTGCTATTTTCAATAAATGTCCATTGATTTGCTACAATAAAGGAGTTATTGTCGGGATTTTTGTAGTCAACAAGATAGACGATAGAGGAGTGTTCCTCACCGCTGACAAAAAATCTAACAGGAATGCCGTTTTGCAGATAGTCCATAAAGACAGCATTTTTCTGCACAAGCTCCCCGTTTTCAAAATTTTTGAGCTTGAATAAGGCGTCCTGAATTGCGTCATCAGGCAGTTCTCTATTCAAACGATACAGAGAGTCAATTAAAATCTCCTCATATAGTGGACTGTAAAAGTCCCTTTCTATATCGGGACCGTATGCGTACTCGTATCCCAAATCATTTCTGAACAGCTCGATTACTGAATTCTCATAATCGGCTTCGGTATATAATCCCGGCATTTTCGTTTCTCCTTTTTTTACAGCTCGGAGCTGCATATTCTTTCTTCGTTATACTTAATTAAATTGTCGTAGTTTCCGGTTTTACAGTCAAACATCACAACCTTAGGAAGTTCAAAAATTCCTTGTGATGTTCTAAGTAGTTTATATGGTGCATACCAAATCAAGTAATCAATTCCGCTATGCAAAAAGACATTTACGAAGTTTTTGTCCCAAAAGAACAAGTGCGGTTTTCCTGCTATCATTTCGCCTTCGTGTGCTTCATCCATATTCGGCTTATTATTTTCACATTGAAGATACGCAGAGGACTCATCCATAACAAACAAAACGGTTTTATAACCGATATGGTTGCTTTGGTAAAGCGGAAGTTTTTTTATGTGTTCAGAAACTACTCGCTCAAAATTTGATTTGTAGAACAAATAGTTATGGTCTTGCTCTGACGAAAGAAGCGTCTTGGCATTAACTATAAGTTCCGCATTAGAAAATATTTCTTGTATGCCACTTTCTTTAAGTTCTTTATAAAGCTTGCTTTCTCCGGCGTTTGTCGGGTTTTGAATTTTTCCCTTTTTATCTACAAAAGCGTGGTCGTCAACTCGCATAACATCCATCATCAGCTCGTCTTTTGGCGAATAATAATCAGGTGGCGGGTCAGACTTACCGGAACTATTTATCCAATTGTTCCATAAGGCTTCCGTGTGAATTGATAAATAAACAGCTTCAATCGTCTCAGACTGAGTGGCAAACATAACCTCATTGTCGTTGACTCTCTGAAATTGAGATATTATCTTATCTTCATCATCAAACCTATTCATTTCCACCCCTCCTATCCTTATAAACAATAATTTAGAGCAGCAAGCTCAGGCAATCTATCAGCAAATGTTCATAGATAATGCTCGTTCTAATTGGGCAGAAGGCACTTTAAGTGATATTGCTGATATTACAATGGGTCAGTCGCCAAGTGGCAGTAGCTATAACGAGGACGGAACTGGCACAATTTTCTTTCAAGGTCGTGCGGAATTTGGATTTAGATTTCCGTCAGTTCGTCTATACACCACTGAACCTAAACGAATGGCACGGTCAAATGATACTTTGATGAGCGTTCGAGCGCCGGTAGGCGACCTAAATGTCGCTCATACGGATTGCTGCATTGGTCGTGGACTTGCTGCCATTCATTCTAAATCCAACCATCAATCCTTTGTTCTTTACACGATGTTTTCGCTAAAAAAACAGTTAGATGTTTTCAATGGCGAGGGAACGGTTTTTGGTTCTATCAATCGTAATTCGTTGAATGATATGCCAATTCTTATACCATCTGATGATATTTTGGACGAATTTGAAAGGATTGTAGCACCGATGGATTTAACCATTCGCAATAATTACGATGAAAATTGCCGCTTGCAGGATATTCGTGATACCTTGCTTCCTCGTTTAATGTCCGGTGAACTTGATGTCTCTGATATAGACATCTAAGCCACTAAATTATTGTTTATTTCATTGTCCTGTTTTATTTTTTCATCTATTGACCTGAGAATAGCTACAATCTTTCCCTGTGTATTTTTGTCAGGAAGAAGAAGTTCTAAATTCTCAATATCTGAAGGTTTTATAGAGGGATAAGCAGACACACTCTGCTCTGCAATCGCTTGTAAATGTTCAGTAACTTCCTGCTGAGTTAATGCATAATAGATGTAATCAGGAACTGCTTTCTCAAAATCAACATCAATTACTGCAAATCCAGTTGATACTAAAAAATTCTCAGGCTGTTCTTTAATAATTCCATAGTGTAACTGGTTCGGTCGTACCGTAGAGTAAATAATACTATTCGATTTTACTTTTCTTCTTGCCCTGCTCGGCAATTTATCAGTTAATGTGTTGATGCATTGTATTTCATCAACTCGATTCATTGTAATATTTCCGGTATCCAAGTAATTTACAAACTGCCAATCCTCTTTCGGAGAATAAGTGTTTTGATTTGTTGAAACTATCGTTCCAAGTCTAACCGTCTGCCATTCAGCCATAATCGTTATCCTCTCTATCCAATGTATTTTCGATGAGCAATCTTAACATTGCTCTGCTTTACCATTGCGTATTGCAAGGTCGTATCTATCTTCCTATGCCCCAAGAGCTGTTGTAGTTGTTCAATAGGCATTCCTTTATCTATCGCCATAGTTGCAAGTGTACGCCTGAACTTGTGCGGGTGTACTTTTTGCAATCCTAACTGTTTTCCAAATTCTCGCAGACGAACCTCAACTCCGCCGATTTTCAGCCTGTCGTGCGGCGATTTCAACGACACGAATAGTGCCGGATTATCGTCCGTTCTGCTATCTAAGTAATTCTGCAAATGTATCTTTGTTCGAGCGTCAAAATATACCACTCGTTCCTTGCTGCCTTTACCGAACACAATACATTCTCTCTCGTTGAAATCAATATCATTTCGGTTAAGCAACACCATTTCTCCGACACGCATACCCGTTGAAGCAAGCATATCTATAATTGCCAAGTCTCTCAACTCCGTGCAGTTGTCCCTCATAAGCTCCAACGCTTCATCGGAATAAGTTTCCTTGATGTTCGTGCCGGTCTTAACTCTATGAATGCGTCTGACCGGGCTTTTCAGTATGTAATCCTCGTCCTCTAACCAAGAGAAGAAGCTGGAGAGAATACGGCGGATATTGTCTATCGTTACCTTGCTTGATTTCTTCTTTTCCTGATATTCCGTCAGGTATCCTCTGATGTCATCTGTAACTATGTGTTTGACATCTTTTTTGAGTTCACAGAGCATAGCTTCGATAGTTGCCTTGTAGTATTTAAGAGATTTCTCGGAGCAGCCCTCAATTCGCTTTGCCGATAGAAACAGTTCTACATAGTTCTGCTCCGAGTATTTCTCTTTGTTTTGATTTTCCGTTACCTCATACTTTGCAAGGGTATATTTCAACACCTCTTGCAATTTTTCGTTTTGTGCGTTGTTCAAGTAGGGTAACATTCCCTGAATAACATCTTTGATTAACTCTTGTTTCACAGTCAATTCTCCTTTTTATTCTTAGAGAACGACTATGGGGCGGAAGTCCCCCGATATTAACTTCCGCCACCCACGGAAGTTATGGGTATGTTATATGCTAAACAATAATTTAGCGGCTTAGTCTTTAAGTTTGGAATATTGTTTTTTCCAAGCTCGTGACGGCTTTTTACAAATACAATCTTCCGAGTAAAAGGCACAGACATTCAGTAATCCGTTATTTCCGCATATATCCGGATTGTTGGCTCTGCAACCGTATGTTTGTAGTTCTGTGTCTTGTGAATGGAGTGGAGCATTAAAAGGTATTAAGAGGTCTTTCTTATTCATAATCCACCTCTGATATATCAATCTCTCCAGTCATAAGTTTGGGTAGAAGCGTGTCCCTTGTTTCAGCGAGTTTTTTGTTCTCTATTCGGTTTGCGATAATCAAATCGTAAATTGGCTGAAGCAAAGTTTCGATTCGCTTGTAATCTGCTTCGTTAGGTATGAGAACCTCTGCTTTTGAAAGTTCGTCACGCTTGATGTGTCCCATAGTTGTAGCTTTATCAGCAGCAACGGCAATAAAACGGTCAAGATGGTGTTTTGTCCAAGCATAGTAGAACCATTTGTTATACTTGTTTGATGTTACCTTGAACAAATGCTGATTTAAGCCGCAGATACCGCCACACCAAAAATCAACTAACAAACTGCCTGACCAAGAGAAGATAACATCGCCATCGTGAATGAAATACTCACTTTTAATGCTTGGAGAACACAGTTCGCTGTTATCATCACAACAGCCTTGACGAAGTTCTTTAATTTTAAGAACTGGAATACCTGTTTCGTCAGCAGTTGGACGATATTTTTGCATAGCAAGACCATTTAGATAGTCTGCAATATCTATCAAACTGGCTTGCTTCCAACCATCAGGTAGCGTTTCAAGAGTTAAAAACTCATTTGAAAAGATAGCTTTAGCTTGCTGCTCTAAATTATTGTTTATTGCAGTATTTAATTCAATTTTGTCGTCTATCATAGTTAAATATCTGGCAATTCTTTGTTGTTTTTTCGTATCGCTTGGTATATCTATTTCTAAGCCATTTATATCATTACGATTAACTGAACCAAACACTGTTCCACTTTCTTTATTTATTAACCGAGGCATATAATATTTCATCATATAATAGAGAAATTCTTGATTGCCATTTTTCATTCTTAAGGAGCAAACACCTCGACCCAAGCACATATCTATCGGAGTAATATTTAAGTCACCAACTGGTGCTCTTACGCTCATTATCACATCTCCTGCTTTTGCAGATTTTGTTACTAATGTAGTATATGTATCAAATGTCGGTCTCTTAAAACCAAAGGTTCTATTCCCTTGCAAAAAGGGCGTTCCCTTCCCTTCTGAATTATAATATTCCGATTTTGGTGATTGTCCCATAGTTACATCAACAACATCTTCCAACCTATATTTCATATCCAATCGCCCCCAACTTCCTACGAATTTCTTCTTCTAATTCGTGTGATTTAGCAAACATATCAGATAATTCAGAAGTTAATCTTCCCATCTTTTCTTCAAATGGTTCTCCATCATCTTCTTGCTCTTCAATGCCTACATATCTACCTGGAGTAAGAATAAAGTCTTGTTTCTCAATCTCTGCCAAGTCGCAAGAGGCACAGAAGCCTTTTACATCTTCAAGTGTTCCATTCTGAAATTCTTCAAAGGTATCTGCAAGTTTCTTAATATCATCATCTGTGAAATCTCTATGTTTACGGTCTACCATATATCCCATTTTTCTGGCATCCACGAAAAGAGTTTTTCCTTTTTGCTTTTTATTCTTGCTGATAAACCACAATGTAACTGGAATTGTAACACTGTAAAAGAGCTGAGTCGGCAGAGCGACGATGCCTTCCACAAGGTCAGCCTGAATAATGTTCTTTCTGATTTCTCCCTCGCCGCTGGACTGAGAGGACAACGCACCGTTAGCAAGTACAAGACCGATTTTCCCATTCGGTGCAAGGTGGTGTATCATATGCTGAATCCACGCATAGTTGGCATTACCGGCAGGCGGTGTTCCGTATTTCCAACGAACATCTTCTTTGAGCTTTTCCTGTCCCCAGTTGGAAAGATTGAAAGGCGGATTTGCCATAATGAAATCTGCTTTCAGTGTTTTATGTAAGTCATTGAAGAATGTATCTGCTTGATATGCACCGAAGTCAGCATCAATGCCACGAATAGCCATATTCATTTTAGCCATTTTCCAAGTGTCAGCATTGGACTCCTGACCGTAAACGGCGATTTCTCCACGCTTGCCGCTGTGTGCCTGAATGAACTTCGCACTCTGTACGAACATACCGCCCGAACCACAGCAAGGGTCATATACACGACAGTTCTTAAACGGCTTTAAGATAGCAACGATTGTTTTAACAATACTTGCCGGGGTATAGAACTCGCCACCCTTAACACCTTCGTAAGCGGCGAACTGCTGAATACAATACTCGTAAGTTCTGCCGAGAAGGTCTTTGCTTTCCTCTGTGTCGCCCATATCCATATTAGTGAACAAGTCAACAACATCACCCAAAACACGCTTGTCCAAATCAGGGCTGGCATAATTTTTAGGAAGTACATTTTTAAGGGTAGTGTTTTCCTTTTCAATGGCTCTCATTGCTTCATCAATGACAGTTCCAATTTCAGGGGTATGCGCCACAGAAGCAATCTTGCTCCAACGAGCGTTCTCCGGTACGAAGAAGATGTTGTCCTCTGCGTATGCGTCCTTATCATCTTCAAAACCGTCGCCCTCATCAACAAGCTGCTGATAGCGTTTTTCAAAAGCACTTGAAATATAACGCAGGAAAATAAGACCTACGATAACCTTTCTATATTCTGCTGCGGGAATATGTCCCCAAAGGACACACGCTGCGTCCCAAATCTGTTTTTCAAATCCGATATTTGCATTATTACTCGATGCCATTAACATATCCTCCTATAAAATCAAGTAAACCATAATACATAACTTTTTTATTACTCATCTAAAATAACTTCGCATATATCTCCGATGTCGCAGTGAAACACCTGACATATCCTCATCAGTACTTCAAGAGATACCGGCTCATTCTTATTTATCTTCGTTGCAGCGTACGATGTGATTTCAGCTGCACGCATTAAATCCTGTCTTTTCATCTGATTATCAATCATAAGTTTTTGAAGCTTGTTATAGCATATCTTCATCAGTAACACCTCTTCATCTTATAATTCTTCTTTGTTACAGTTAGTCAATTAACATTATATATTAAATTTTCAGGCATTTCAAGATTTCAGACAGAAATGTAACCTTTCAGGCACTAAGGTGTCACTTTTTATGAATACCTAATACGACTCTTTTAAAGAATAATAAAAAAGAGATGCCGAAGCACCTCAATTATACATTCT
>ENA-UOOK01003828-UOOK01003828.1-fermentation-metagenome-genome-assembly--contig:-NODE-3828-length-16724-cov-4.309197_pt1 | contig 16724 bp, 19 predicted proteins | sample MGYA00245777_ERZ724023 | MGnify/ENA primary metagenome ERZ724023 (study PRJEB28704, sample SAMN03018312) | fermentation metagenome | biome: anthropogenic terrestrial biome; feature: soil; material...
TTCTGCCAATCTACCAGCCCCTTTCATTAATTTTAAAATAGTGGAAGAGTAGTAATTCCACTTAAAAAGACTGATAAGTCTTATCAACCTATCAGTCCTAAAGTTATATATAAATTAAGCACTCAATTCAAATGGAAGAGTACTGTTAATTACTTAATCGTTCTATCAATTTTTCTCTAGCTTTTGACATATTTTCTCTTGATAACCAAGGTAAAACAGGAGATGCTGTCGGATATATAATATCAAACGCTGAAATTAAAAGCTTTATTCTTTCTATAATAGGAATATTCATACCTAAATAAATAATATTTTGTTTTTGAAGAAACGCTAACTTTTCATTATAATCTCTCTCTAAGCTATCCCTAGTTAACTCATTCTGATTATATAATCCAAAATAATTTCTAATTGATTGAGCTTCACTGCCAGTAGCAATAATATTAATTATATTTGCTTCTCTAGAATAATCATATTTATCAGCATATCTACCACTATGCCTATGTATATTTTCTGATAATGCATTGCACATATTATTATATTCTTTACGTTCTGGGTTACGGGTAGTCCACCAGTCCTTATTATCTTTAACTAGTTTTCCATTAATATATAATAACGTCTTGCTAAGTTACCAATATCAGTTTTTCTAACATTGATAATTGTTTTGCCATATCCATTGTTATGTAATAGTTTTTAGATCTAGTATCTCCACCTTCTCCAAATTCTTTGATTTCACCATTTGGGGAAACCATTGAAAAATCAACGTTTTCTAAGAATTTATATGATTTAACTCTACGATAAAACCAATCTGTAAAATGTTTCCCAACCTTTAGTTGTTCATGCAAATCTCTTGCGTAAATACAAAAGTGTTCAATTTGATCGTTATCAACAATTATAGGCAACTTCTTTTGGTAGTCCATTACTAATTTTATTTCTTCTTCTGTACAACCAAGTCGTTCTAATTCTTTCTTACTAAATTTTTGATTCATTAATTACCTCTCTTTCATAATTATTTTGATTATTGTTAATATGAAAGGGATAATTGTTTTCCCGTAGCGTTTAAATTGATGTATTTAAACGGTCAAGGATTAACTTTTAATCCGTAGCGTCTATCACAAATTGACAGACGGTTTAGCAGTATCTTCTCATCACTCTGCAAATTTTCTCTGTTAATATGCGTTTTAATAACCCAGACACGCTCTGAACATTATTAAATTGTAAAGATGCAAATTTACGCATCAAAAAAGCCATACGTTTTGACACGTATGACTCTAATTTTCAAATAAAACTCTTATTCTATAAAGTTTAATATGATTGATTAATCTTCTTCAAATCCAAATAGAAGAGTAGGTACTTCATTCTTTTCCAACATGTCAATTAAATCTTGATGACAATCTTCTTGGTAAACATATGCCAATGTAGCATCAGAATTAAATAGTTCATATTCACCAGTTTCTTCATTTAATCTACAAGCAGGTTCACACCATAATGTATAATCATCTGTTAGGCTTAAACAATATTCTCCTACATAATCATTTCCTTTTCCATCAAAGTCTACCATTCCCAATGTAATTTCATTATCATCAATAAACGAACCATGTAAATTAGATATTAATTTTTCAATTAATTCTGCCTTAGCATAAACTTCAACTGTTTCATATTTTCTTAAATTATATACAGTTTGAGCAATATCATCACTCAAACATTCTTCACAACAAAAATCTCCAATTTGTAAAAGTTCTGTATCTTTAAAATTATATTTCATTTAATAATTATACCTTCTTTCAAATAGTTTAATATGTTTAATTTAACTTGATTGGATAACAAGCTTTAATGCCATTGTTATCACATACCAACACAGTTTGACTTGCATTTCCTTTAAGTCTTCTTGAAGTAGTAAAATCATCCCCACTTCCTACAAGACTTCCACTTTGAACCATTGTAATTCCAGCTACTTCGCTCATAGCAGGATAATGTTTATGACCAAATAAAACCACATCAGGTCTAAATCCTAACCATAATACAAATTTAGCAACCGCACTATCTGTAAATGAATCATAGTCACCATGAAGTGAAACATATGTGTTATCACGGATTTGCATACAAGCCATAGTTGAATCAATTTCCTCTGTTTCAATTTTTATATTTACTATATGTTCTAATTTATTTTTAGCAAACCATATAGGTATTGAATCAAGCCTCTCATCTTTCATAGCATCTTCTTTACGCTCTAATCTTGAGTGATTACCATTTACTGAATTTACATATACATTATTGAAATGTTTACTTAATTCATAGACAAAATTACTAATTAATTCAGAAACCATTTTTACTTGTTCTATTACATTTTCTCTATTTGACACAGCTATAGTTTTATGTATTGATCCTGATATATTATCACCAAGTATCGTTACATAGCAATTTTCAGAATTATGTATATTTTTAATATTAATAATTTCATCTAAATATTTTTGTAATCTTTCTTTTGCAATATCAGAGTTGTAGCATCCAGTAAATGAATAATGTTCAGCTCCAATATGTAAATCTGATAAAATTACTAGTAAATCATTATTAGATTCTGTAATAGTAGGAGAGTATGCTTTAAATTGTTCTATACCTTGTTTTTTAATTTCATCTTCTAATAAATCTAACCTATGTTCTAGTCTAGCAGAATCTCTTAACCTTTTGTTTAACTCGTTTCTTTCATCACGCATTCTGACTGTTTGTTTTTCTAATTCTTGTTTTTTGATCTCTAATTCCTTAAAATAATTATCATCAGATATTTTATTTTCTCTGTCTCTATCAATAATATCTAATGTCTGCTTACTTCCATAAAATTCTCTCCGTGCAACATCAGAAGATAATCTTTGACCGTATGCAACTTCAGATAAATCGGTATAATCTTCATCAGATAAAGTTTTATCAACTAACTTGCCATATATAATTCTTTTATGGTGTTGTAATTCAGTTTCATTTTCTTTTCTATATAATTCTGGATTAATAATTCACCATTCCCTTCTTGTGTTAAATATTTTATTCAATTTTCTATTGACAGAATATAAGTATTGACGTATAGTGTATTTAGTGGAAATTTACGCTAAAATTCATAAATAAAAAAAATTAAACATGAAATCCGAATTTTGTTTTCTTTGTATCCTCAAAGTATTCATCGTCTTCGTCATAATATTCTTCTTGCTGAGATAAATCAAAACCAATACACTGAGTTGAAATAGGTTCTTGCTCTGATTGTAAGTCTGCAATAACTTTATTCTCTTTTAATATCTTTTTAGTAATAGCCGCCTTTGGTAACTCAAATAAAGATATAATTAAATTTGTTAATTCATCTAAAATTGGTATCAAAATAAAGCCTGTAATTAGCCCATATATAAACTTTTTCATAGGAGAGTACCTCCATTTCTTAATATTTTTAATCGTTTGAACATAATAAAAGAGAGTCTTTTTGACTCTCTGACTGTAATTCTTTATTTAATATTATGTATTCACACAATTGTTCTGTTGTATTATAATGAGTTCCATATATATTATGAAAACTACCAATAATTTTAGAGTCATGGCAATTATCACATAATGTTATTCCGTTGTTGATATCTAATCTTAATTCTGGATTACTAGCGAAGTTTTCTTTATGATGTACTCTTAACTTAATAGTTTTTCCGTTGCCATTTCTAGCTCCACAACATTGACATGTATAATTATCTTTTTTTAATATTTTTCTTCTCCATTTAGTATATTCTATCGAGTCTCTTATTTTTTGTTTTTCGCTTCTTAATCCACCCTTCCAATTATAGCATTTATCACCTTTGAACAAACTGCCTCTATACTCGGCTGCACAGTTAATACATCCAAATTTACTTCTTTTTAATGAATCATATGAAATATATTGATAATCATCATTATGAATTGGACATAAATATTTTAAAGGTTTTTTGTTGCTTGTATAATCTTCATCGACAAACTTTGGAATTAAATTATGTTTAATGAATTCTAATCTAACAGTGTAAATATCTGTAATTAACGCATTGCGTATTAATTCAGACTTGCAAAATTTACACCTAAATTTATTTTCCATAATATCTGAATATGTTGCTTCTTTTATTTCATTATGCTTTAAACATTTTATTTTATATTTAGTTTTTGCTGAAATGTATTTGTCTGACAATAAATCATAGTTATTATTTTGTAATTTTTGTTTCATTTCATTATAATAATCTTTATATTTCAAACCTAAACTACTTGCTTTACATCTTATACTATCTAAAGTCCTATCCATCATAAAACATAAAGTATCAATATCATATTTACTATAATTTTCTTTTAAAAATAAAATTTCCTCTTCTGAAAATTTACCTTTTTTCATAAAACACCATGCCCTTTCGTTGAATAATTTGATGTTTAATTTTATTTATTTGTTAATTTACTTAAATCACTTAATAATTTTTCTGTTTCTTCAAAAACAAAGACCACTCCGTTTTCACGTTTATGGTCTTTTAATAAATCAATTATTGGATGCTTATACTCTATAAGTAATTGCTTTGCTATAAAACTATTGAATATTAATTTTGTATTCAAGCCTAATCACCTCACATCTCATCTGCAATTTTACTAATTCTGCTGCGATAAATATTTTGTAACTCTATTTCACCATAAAAATCTTGACCTCTGAAAACTTCTGACATTCTACGCATACCGTTATTATTACCAGCATACTGATTCATATCTACTTGTGTTTTATAATCACCATCAATTATACAAATACAATCATCACCAATTCTTTGTAGTGCAAGCTTCATTAAGCTAATATCCATATTTTGAGCTTCTGTAATATAAATACCGGCATTCATACCTGTAGTGTCAAAACCTCTAATGTCTGACATTGGAAGTAAAAGTAATTTATTTTCTTGTATTAATTGTTCAACTGCAAGTAATCCACCGAGTTTAGCACTTAACATATTTCCTATAGAACTGTCTAATAATTTCTCATCCTTAGAACCGGGATAAAACCCAAGTTTTGCAGAATTGGCAGTAGCAACTGTATTACAAAATACAATTATCTTATCTATCCTATGTTTTTCTAATAAGTAAAATAAAAATCCTAATGCTAAATAACTTTTACCCGTACCAGCAGCCCCTTTTAACATAGTTACTTGATTAGTAAAAAGACTATTTAAAGCGAATTGTTGAAATATATCTCCGTCATAAGGTTTGATTGTACCAAAATTAAATGATTTAATGCTACCAAATTTTATTGGTAGATATTGAGTTCCGTCCCATCTAAATTTATCAACAATTTCTTTATTAATATTCCTTACTACGAGATATTCATTTATTAATAACTCATATAAATTTTTTTCTAAATTACCATAAAAATAAGACATTTCAGATTCATTTAAAATAACCTCTCTATAACCTCTATATTCTTCTTCAGTATTATTATTGACACTTTCAACATTTAAACCGAAGATATTTCTGGCAACTACTTTACAACATATATCATCGCTGATAAAAACTATAGGCTTTATGTTTTTATTATAATAATAAGCGCAAGACATAATGATATTATCTGGAGTATTTTCCAATTGAAATTCATTTATAGTTTCAAATATTTCATTATTAGGTATTACAATTTCATACTTATATTTATTTATATCAAGTAGATGCGACAGTTTCCTTGCGCGATATTTAATATTCTGATCTTTCCTATCTGAAACTTTAATATGTTCAATTTCTTCTAAAGTCTTTGAACTACATATAAATTCATCAGAAAATGCTTCATCTAATAAATTGAGTAAACCATTTGTGTCATAAAATTTTGTAGACACACATTCACCATCTTCCTATTATGTATTTTTACTACTTTAATGTTTTAGCAATATCAGCTAGTTTATCAAGAGTATAATAAGTTTTACCACTTCCTCTTTTTCTTGCAGATGCAATATAAACTTTCTTTTCACCTTTTAAATATCCATGTTTTAAAAGTAAATCTCTTTGATGTTGTGTTATTTGCTTCAAATTAAATCAAAGCCACCTTTCATTGTATATTTATACATTCTATTAAATAGTAGAAGAGAGGGCGGTGTGAGAATTGAACTCGCATATACAGATTAACAGTCTGTCGTTCTACCATTTGACTAATCACCCATAAAATAAAACGACACCCGTTAAAACGAGTGCCGCATATTAACTAATGATATTGTGCAATCATCACCATCAGTCAAATTATCTAGCATTTTTCCGTTGTGCTCCAACAGTTGACATTAGACATCAACATAATTTCAGATTTTCTTTCGGTTATTAACCTAGTCAAGCTGCGGTTGTTCTGCAACCCATGTAGACCTGCATATACAGTGGTTCTTGACCCACTAATATACTTTAACAGCCAATAAAAAGCACTCATAAGTGTACTAGCTTACTTCATGGTTGGGATTTCATACCCTAAGTTATATTGTTTGAATAGTTAACTCTTTTCTTATTAATAACGTTCTCATGTTGAGAGATTTATATTATTCAGCCACCATATACAGAACTAAAATCAATTTCACATCCACAACCAATTTATTTTTATATTCTCAATTCATCATAATTTGAGTTAAATCAAATTAAAGAATTTATACATTCTTTTTCAATTTATTAGAACGTTAGCTCTACCAATTTTTTCATTAAAAGTATAGCGATACGATTAGCTTATTAACGAATTAGTGGATTAACAAACTGTCATATTCTTGTGTTATTGAAATATAGAATATCAAAATGAATTACATATAATGCCCTTGTTCTGATATTATCAACTATTATACATACTTAATATGTATCGTGAGATTTGCATTATAAAAAATCTATCATTAGATATCAATAATTTTAGTTTTAGTTTTAATACACTATAGTAGTATTCACTGTATAAAATCACACTTCATTTACACCGGAAGCGATTGATGTATGATCAATTAACTTTAGTTCTCTATATGATGGCTGAATTGTTTAATATTATTTATCTGTAAAAGTATTCAATGCATCTTCAAAGCTGTCATTTAAATCGTAAATAGGAGAGTATGCAACTTCAATTTCTACTTGCAATTTATCTAAAGTATTAGATGTCTCGTCTGCCTCTTTACGAAGTTTCTTAATAATTCCTTTAACTTTATTACGGTCAAAGTCAATGGTAGTTATTTCTTTTACGTCGTAATAATAAGCAACTTGATTACCTTCCTGATTAAATCTATATCCCGTTCCTTTTGTGATTTTATCATTTGCTTTTAAATCAGAAATACGAGATAGGATAGTAAATATATTTTGTTTTTGCTTATTAATTGCTACCGCACTATCAATATTAACTTTTGCAGTATTTTTTGCTGCATCAATAGCTTTAGTGAGTTTTTCCTTTTCATCTAATACATTGACTAAGAAATCTATAATCTGATTTGGGGTAAATTCTAACTCTGATCTTTTAGGTACTTCAATTGTCTCATCTTCGGATTCTGGGTTAACTTTTGAACGAAAGTGTTCTTGTTTCTTAGTTGTCACATTATCAATACTACTTAAATATGAACTAGCGTTATTAATAAGTGTTCCTAAATAATTCTGATACCTAAATGCCTCTTTTAATACCATAAATGATATCGCTCCTTTAATATAATATTTTTATTGTTTTATATAGTGGACTTGTTGCATTCATTACTCATATCGTAACCGTCACCAAGCCCACTTATCGAGAAGGGAGAAGTATATGAAAAACGAAATTCATAAAATAGCTGTTTGATGTTATAGTTATATATGTTACTTTATACCATAAGTTAGAAAAAAATATAATTGGCTCAAACCCACTAATCACAAGGCTTTCAGCGATTTTAACTTTAAAATTGTTCTGTGGACATTTTAGACTTTTCTCTTTGTTTTTGCTTATTAATTCTATAATACTCTGTTCTATATATTTTATAACATTCTTCACATCGTTCAGTTTTATTATCTTTAGAATCCACCTCAATCTCTTTTCCACAATCAATACATTGGATAGTTTTAGTGCTGATTGGTTGATAGCCTTGATGTTTATTACAATATAGGATATTATTTTTTGTCTGTTTAAAAGGTTGATTACAATGTTTACACAGTAAAACCTTATTGACACCATTGTAATAGTCTAAATACAATCCTACATTATCAAAATCTTTTATTGTAATTACCACATTTCCATTTTCATTACACTCTTTTATATAGTTTAATACTATTAATCCTTTATGTAATACTGTTATTAAGTATTCTGGCTTATCATCTTTTCCTTTTTCAAACAATATATAATTAGATAAGTCATAAATAATTTCATCATTAATTTTAATAGTAGACGATATATTAGATATTTTTTTTATGTCATTATAAGCTTTATTATTACCCTTAAAAAACATCATATTATATTCTTTTTTGTCTTCAATATTACTGTTTCTAATATCATAAACTATTTTACTTAACTTTTTGTGAACTAATAATGAAAATAGCACTTTTTTATGATTATCACTTAAATTTAATGAATTTATAAAATCAACCTCATCTTCATACATATCTACTTGATTAATCGTAATTAACTTGCTTGTCTTATTGTTTGCCTGTTTTAATGATTTTTCAATCATTTTAAAGTGTCTGGCTCTATTGTAATTTGGAATATGCTTTTCACAGAACTCATATAATTTAATTTTCCTGTCTTTTGGTTTTAATCCTAACACATCCCTATAATACAATGCCAACAATCTAAGTTCAGTTGGTATGTGTTTACTTTGAAACCCTTTATTATATATAAGCCTTGCATACTCTAATTCGTTATATTTATAATCCATTAAATATTAACCTCCTTTAGTTCATATGTATTACCTAAATATACTATATCTCCAGTGTTACTAGGTAATGGGAATAAAATAGTTTCGACTTTTGTATTGTTTTTTACATTTTGATATATGTATTTTCCATACGCAGCCCACAAAATATCTTTATTGGAAGATGGCTTCTCAATGTAAAAATAATCAACTAAACAATTTACAACCAACCAAACATTACTACACCTATTTCTCAGCCTATTTTCCAAACAGTCATTATCAATTTTTATTTCTTGAACAATATCGTTATCGTATTTAGATGTTTCTTCTTCATCATCTGGTAACATCTTATCAAATTGTTTTCCTTTTATAAAATTCTTTAACTCTTCAATTATTATTGTATATTGTTCATTTGTATAATCACTAATTAAATTGTTTTTATATAGATTAATCATATTAACATCTGGATTTATTTTTGTTTTATTGCTAATATCAAAATTAACACTTTCTATGTATTTACACAATAAATTCATTGAACTATCACTAATGGTAACAGGCATATACTTATAATAGTTATCAAGGAAATCTTTTTGTATCTTAGTTTTTCTTTGTAAACCTTCTAGTTCATTCAGAGAAATCTGAAACTTTTGACGACAAGTAATATCATTTTGTTCTAAATAAGTTTTATAAATTTTATTTGTATCTTTATATAAATATCTAAAGAAATATGGATATTTATCAATTAATATATCATTGTAGAGAGATTTATATTCGATCCTCTTATCTAAAATATTTTTATTTTTCTTATGTTTTATTTTCTTTTTATTTACCCAAATATTAGGTATACCTTTTACTTCTCTGCCAATTTTTGCTTTATCTATCTGTGCAGATTGAGCTTTACAACATTGTTGTAATCTTGATTTTAATATTTTATATCTTAAACTGTTATCTCCAAATTCATTTTTAATATTTGGAAGTAATGCATAAGCGTTGCTAGATTTATTAGTAATTGATCCAATTATAGAACCAAAAGAAAATGTATCTGATTCATATAAATCATTCTCTGTAAATATTATTTTTTTAGGTTTTGGAGCTTTATATACTACTGGCAATTCATTTTTATACACCCCATTAATAATCTGCTTATTTGAAGTAGTAGCAAGTATGTCAAAATCAAAATCTGCACCTGCAAAATTAACTACTTCATGTCCATGATAGTTTAAAACAATCCCTAAATCACAATATCTATACCATTTTCTTGTTAATTCATCATTGCGTAAATTTAAAATTACATGTTCTGATAAGTAAGTTAAAGGTGAACGCATAGCATCGACTTGTTTTATATTTCTTTCGTTCCAATAATTAGAGTAAAATTCTCCATTTTTTAATAAACCAGTAACCTCTAATCCACACACATGTTGCATAAATCCATAAGGATCAGAAACTAAAACTTGAAAGTTACCATCTACATAAATATCCCCCATGCAAGCATTATTAATTTTCTTTTTAAGCAATTCTCTGATTTTCGTTCTTATGTATTTATCATTTTTCAATTCAGGATTAATCAATAAACTCTTTATCCAATAGTTGTCGCTGCTATATATAAATTTTTTAATTTTTTCTTCATCATTATTTACTCCTAATAAAAATAATAGCATATAATACTGATTATCGTATGATACTCCAGTTATCCAATCTACAAATTGAGAGCATAGTTTTTCTACGTCTTTTTTTGATAAATTTAATGTTTGTATAAATTGATAGTTTAATTTTAGTACGTTTTTAGCTTTTTTAGGTGAATATAAAGATACTCCCCAATATAACTTATTTTCCCTGCAATTTTTAATATATGTCTCAACATTAGGAAAACTATCCCACAATTTGAACTGTGACTCCGTCAGAATTATATCATAATCACGTAAATCAGCTTTGATATAATTTCCATCTTTGTCTTTGTAAATTGTGTCTACTATATAATTGCCGTTGTTAACTTCTTCACAGAATTCATGGATAGGAAACGTACATAACATTCCTTTAATGAAATTCTGTCTTATACAAAATTGTGAAGGTACATAATCTAATCCTAATTCTTTACTCCATTTTTCAGCCTGTCGATATGATATTAACCCCATACCATCTGTTCTATTCATTGGCATATCTTTTATTTCTTTTTGTATAACAGTATCATCATGTTTCCATCCATTTTCAATAACATAATTAGCCGTGAATGATGTTGTGTTTTCAAAATCTTTTACAACAATAAATTTAGGTTCACTAACTACAAATGTAGCTGATCCAGATAATCCAAAATACGCATTAAATTTACTTGGTGCAATTGGTTTGTTTAAATTTCTACCATTATTTAAACGTCTATTTAATTCATCATATATATCTTCAGATACAAATACAACTGTAGACACTCTTGCTTGCCCAGCGGAGCAACTAAATCTCTTGTATTTTTTACCATTAACAATAAATCCATTATTAAACATATAATTATAATGAGAAGGATGCTCAATCTTTACAGTAACATAATTATCAATAAACATTGTTTTATTTATTTTACACTGTAAATAATTAATTCGCTCATTTATGCTTTTCTCAAATGATAACTTTTTATTGCTAATATATTTCTTTTTTAATATTTCTCTTTCAGCTATTAATAGTTCTAATTTATCTCTATTTATTGTATGCTTTTTAATATCCCTAATACTTCTTAATATCTGATTGTCTGCCAATCCTATTATTTCTTTTAAGTCTTTAAATTCATCAAATGTACTGTCAATATTATAATCAAATGCTTTTAGTCGTGATGAATTTAACTTAATCGTATAAAGTGGTCTATTAGTCAATATATTTACCCCCTGATTTCAATAATTCTATTGTATTTAATACTGCGTAATCCATAATTTCATCTAATACCACATTTTCATTCCTTTCAAATAGAACAGTATTATATAATTTATTAATGATTCCAGACCTTTTAAATCCACTAATACTAAAAGAAACAGCTAAATTTGCTATATACATAGCATCCTTTTGAGTCTTACTTACATTTGGCATTTGTTTTATTATTACATCAATATTTCCTTTTACAATATCATTAAAGGCATTTTCTACACCTTCTAACAATACTATTCTTCTCTCAATATCTCTTCTGATTTCTTTATTTGTCATTTACTTCATTCTCCCTTTCAATCAAATCTCACTTTTATATCTTATAGTTTAATATAATAGATAACCTATTTCCAACAATAATATCCATCACTATACTCACTCCATTCTACATTAACACTAGGCAATATTCTCATAACCTCCTTTAATTGTTCATAAGTGAACACAAAACCCCTTTTACACTTCCAAATATCTTTCATACAATCATTCACTATGTCAGCAAAATAATCGTTTTTATTTTGTTTTACGTATTTTCTTTTGTCTGTATATGGAATTATATTTTTACGTATATGCTTTATAATATCCTTCTTACTGCTATATGGATTATATGTACTAATTGCATTTTGATTCATTCCTGTATTAGTTGAACGCCATGTAACTGGATTTCTCCAAAAGTGAGGTAGTGGAAGAGTAGCTAAATTATTTATATTATTTTCTTTATTTTGCATCATTTTGTTTTCCTCTTTCTCAAATTTATGTGTATAATATTATTGTTTAATATGAATTATGCATATAAATCACAAGCTATTTTTAATAGATAATTCCCCTCACCCATAACAGAAACTACATAAGCAACCCTCGAAATATCATATCTACCATCTACATGATTTTCAGTTTTATATTTTTCATATTCATTATAAAAATTCTTATATGTATTAGAAAAAATCTTATAAATTGCGTTCCATTTTTCATTACTGTCTGTACCACAAATTGCTTTAATTTCCTCTTTATAATTTGTAATATTTCTACTTTCAAGATTTTTCTTTGATATTTTATATTGTTCTTGTTTTCTGTTATATCTAACAATAGACGATAACACTTCTTGATATTTACTTTTAATATAATCAATAAACTCTGGTTTAAAAGATATTTTATTATCGTTTATATCTATACAATTTAGTAAATCCTGACCGACATGATTTAAATTATCTAAATTTAAACTAAAATGATTTTTATTTGGGTTAATTTTTAGATTCATCAAGCCATTTTCATGTAAATAATATTTTAAAGTTGATGTATTTAAGTTTTTTACTTTTAATATTGGGCAAATCTCATCAAAAGTATAATTATCTTTTGAGTTTTTAGTTGTATTTTCTAATGTTTCTGCATCTATTTGGATTCTTTCAGTCTCTAATGCTTGAATTTTTTCTAATAAAAGTTTATATCTTTCCTCTGTTTCAATTTTATATAATTCAAGTTCCTTTTTTGTAGTTTCATTATCACGTCTCAATGCTATAATTTCGCTTGTATTATTTCCAGTCTGGATAACCAGCTCATTAATTTCCTCTTTTTTATCATTATTAAATAATCTCATATTAAATTTCCTCCATGTCTATAATATTTTTACCGTTACTAAATTCATTTTCATTTTTTTCTATATACGTTAACATTGATATATACCATTCATTTACCAAATCTAAAGTGTTTCTAAAATTTTTTCTTAATATGTCGCTATTTTTTACTGCAATCATAAAATTTTTATATTTTATAGGAGCAAGTTTATTTAATAGTAAATCTTCAATTTCGCTATTTAATTTTGCTATTTCACTTGCTGCGCTATAAAGATTATATTCCCCATCTGGTTCTAACCCCATATCAATGATCTTATTTTTAATATCTATGTATTCTTCAGATTGTTTTTTATAATTTTCTGATAATTTTTTATAAGATTCTGATATTCTTTCAGATGTTTTTTTTGATTCTTCTAAAGTTTTATTAATGGAAGTAAGTTTTTGAACCTCTTCTTTTAATAGTTTATTTTTTTCAATTAAAGTAGAATCAGTATTATCTATAACTTTTTCAACAACTTTTGGTGGTTTATTTTCTAGTTGTCTTACCTTTAACTCAAGATCTTCTTTTTCCTTCTTAATTTTTATATAAGCAGCATGAGTAGATATATCACCTTTGTCCCATTGAGACAGAAGAGTAGGGTTTGCATTATCTGCTATGTATTTTTCTTTTTCGTATTGTTTCCCTGAACCAATGCCTAATTTTTGTGCTACAATATTACGAGTTTCACCTTCAGTAACATACGGAAAATTTTCCGTATCTTCTTGGAATCCTCCTTTCCCACCTAATGATTTACGTTCTTGTGCTTTTACCTTCTCAATCCTTTCTAGTCGTCTAGCATAATCAATACGTTCTTTCTTGCTAAAATCTTTCCTTGTTTCATTTTCAGATATTTCAAGATTTAGTTGATGCTCTGCGTCTTTTACACTCATAGGTCTAACTTCAACTTGTTTATATCCTAATAATTTCATAGCTCTCAATCTACGTTCACCTGCTATTAATTCATATGTATCTGGGGTTACTACAGGTGGATTGATTAATCCGTTTTCTTTAATATCATCAGCAAGTTCTTGTATGTCTCCAAAGTCTTTTCGGATACGATCAGTTATCTTTACATCTTCAATGTTAATTAACATTATCATTCTCCTTTTTATCTGTTTATAAATTTTCTTTTCACTTTTGGCTCATTATATATTGAATCAAGATGAGCTCCTTTATATCTATAGTACAAAGCATCTTCTTTTTTTAAATTCTTACATCTATTTAATTGTTTTATGTATGATATATAATCATCGCAATTTGCATGACAGCCAACTTTTCGATACACGTATCCTTTACATTTATTTTTAAACAATAGATATCTCCTTTCGTTTTGTATAGTTTAATATGTATGGTATTAACCGCCTTTATAAAAATCATAATTACTAAATATGCTTAAATCTTTTTGTAATCCTTCATCGTGACTATATCTCTTGTTATAAATCACTAATGTTTCATAGATTTCTTTTAGTTTCTCATACTTATACCTAATCTTACCAGTGGTTTTTAAATCTTTTTTAATAATATTTAATTTAGCTGAAGCACTACGCGTTTTTTTAGCATTGGCTTTATTTTTGCTATTACTATTAACTCCAAATTGTAACTCATGGTTTACACCAACTTGAATAATTTTATCCTTATTTTTAACATCTCCATAGGTATTGGGTATTTCACGTATGTTACCATCAATTGAAATATTATCACTCGATTTGTAGATATATATAATTTCTAAACTTGCCAACTTGTCCATATATTTTGATATAGTTTGACGACATATACCAGTAATATCAGCCATATTAGTGTATGATGTAAACCCAACCCCCCTAGTTTCACCAGACTTCATTACGGTAGACATAATATAACAATAGAATCTCACTAAGGGAATTCTTTCTTTATATGTAGTGTTTAATATCTTTGATATGTAATCACCATTAACAACAGAATAGAATTTCTTACTTGTTTTGTCAGTATTAAATGCTAGTTTACTTAAATCACAAACCCATTCATACTGCTTATCGTTAGTTTTTTTAATAATGGTTTTATTTTTTATTAATTCTTCCATTCCATTTATATTTGCATTGGTAATAAGTCTAGTAGAAGATTGTGAACCGGTTAGTGTAAATATGAGATAACCTAAACTAACATAATACCGCTTTATATCTTGTCTAATTATTTGCCTTAGAGCAAGATAAACTAAAAATCCATCATCAGTCAAATCCTTGTTTTTTGTAAAATCATCTTGAATAAAAACGTTAATTTTCTCACCTCCTTAAATATGGTAAATATTGCAAAAAGACAAATATCCGTCGATTTGGTTAGGCTGTAGCCTATTTTGGCGACAGTTTCGTGTCGATTCTTTAACACATTTTAATAATATAAGTAATTAGTAATATAAGATATATTTCTATCCTATTTTGTTTTTCCTTCTCTAATTTACTTTTTCTCATAATTTTGTTTTTGTATATGTTATGTTTTTGGTTTAATGTTATATCCATATATGCTATCTCTTTCTTTTGTTATGTTGGTGGTTATCATGTAATGTTTATTGTGCATATTATGTTATATCGTTTGTTTTAGTCGGCTGTGTTATATATAATTGATAATAAATTATATGCACGTTCTTATACTATCACAATTAAATGTTTCTGTCAATACATAGTTTTATATAATTGATAACATTTTTTTGTTTGATACGTAATTGCTATTGTATTATGCTACCACCTTATCTTGTCCACCTAAAATTGTACATGCTATGACATATTTTTATTAATTTTTCAGTAAAAGTAGGGCTGCGTGTTACACCCTGCATGCATATGAGCTGGCATAATGGGTAACCCCTACTGCGGAGGTGTGCATATATGGAGTCATTGGTAATTGGTGGGTTAGTATTATATGTATTTTATGCTTATTTAAAAATGGATGATTTGCTAGAATATAAAATGCGAAAAATTAAAGGTGATTCTGGCGAGAATATTGTTAATAATGAATTGAGCAGATTAGATAATGATTATAAAGTGATTTATGATTTGAGGATTAATGGGTATCAAATTGACCATTTAGTTGTTTATGATAAATGTAAAATTGTATTTGTTATTGAAACTAAAAGATGGACTGGAAAGGTAACTGAAAGGAAATCTGATAATAAGTGGGAACAGATAAGTGGTAGTTATAGTCACTGGAGAAATAATCCTATTATGCAAAATGAAAAACATATTAAGGTATTAAGTGAGAGTAGTGAATATTTGGGCTATAGGTTTATTAATGTGGTGGTGTTTGTTGGTAGTGATAGTATACCAAGGCTAAAGAATGTAGTTATGGTGGAAGATTTATATGAGTTAATTACTAATTATTAAAATATTAAATTATACGTCATTTTAAGACGTTTTTACATTGTAGGTATAGATTTATACC
>ENA-UOOK01003830-UOOK01003830.1-fermentation-metagenome-genome-assembly--contig:-NODE-3830-length-16712-cov-11.159633_pt1 | contig 16712 bp, 14 predicted proteins | sample MGYA00245777_ERZ724023 | MGnify/ENA primary metagenome ERZ724023 (study PRJEB28704, sample SAMN03018312) | fermentation metagenome | biome: anthropogenic terrestrial biome; feature: soil...
GCATTATCATATACTTCTTTTTGAAATTCTTCGATAGCATTTTCTTTTTCTTCGATCTTCTTTTGGAAATCTTCAATGGCATTTTCTTTCTCTTCAACTTTCTTTTGGAAATCTTCAATAGTATTTTCTTTCTCTTCTATACTATTCTGTAGATTTATTATGGCATTTCCTTGTTCTTCTATATTACTTTGATAATTTTTAATTACACTTTCCTTTTCCTGTAAGCTATTTATAAGTTTTTCTACTTCAGCTTCTTTTTTATTTAATTCAGTTTCTTTTCTATTTATTTCAGCTTCTTTTTTATCTAATTCAGTTTCTAATTGATTACAGCTATTATTTTTTTGCTCCAATTCTTCCTTAAGACTTTGAAGTATACCATCTTTTTGTGACAACGTATCGTTTACCGCATTTAATTGTTTCTCTTTATCAATAAGCTGTTGTTGCAGTTGTTTATTTTCATCTTTACTTATTTTCAAAGCATCATTGGTACTTTTCAAATTTATTACTGCATGCTCTAGTTCGCTCTTATTTTGGCTTAAGGATTCGTTTACCTTTTTCATATCGTACCATTGCCTTACATGTTCTGACAACATGATTCCCATATCCTTTCGGAATGTGGTATCTTTGTTCAGCCTTTTTATCTGTGTCTCAAATTCCACCTTATTTGAAGCATACAATACACAACTCTTATCCAAATCGTTATAGTACGGTGACATTCTGCTGCAAACGATTGGTATCCCCTTGCAACCTGCTTCTAATGTTTTGAGATTACTCTTGCATTCGTTGAACGGGTTATATTGTAACGGAGCTATGGCAGTACTTATTCCGTTATATAAGTCCATATATCTGTCAAGAGGAATCCTGTTTATGAATTTAGGCTTATCGAAATCATTTGCAATATCAATATAGTAACTATTCATTGAATATCCAGCAAATGTAAGTCCTTTCATGCCATTTACAATACCCAAATCATCTTTGTGCGAGCATTCCCCAGCATATACCGTTCCGCTTCTTTTTATAAAAGGAACTGTATTATCAGTGAATTGCTTATAGCCAAAAGGAATAGAGTTAGGTATAACGAGTATATTAGGGTTGTACTGAAACAGAATACTTCTCAATCTCTCGCTTGTACACCAAACCATATTAACATTCTTAACCAAATCAATCATTAATGAAGTAGTTCCTTTTTCTACATATCTATGGTATGAAGGGTGGTGATATGGAAGGAACGGACTATCATCAATATCCATAATGAACTTTATACCTTGGCATTGTTTTTGTTTTAATTCTTTTGTCGTAAGTCCACATATACGATTGAAAATCCATACAGGAGCCTCATCCTTTGATGATACGCCCATATACTCAAACGGAAGTTGAATCCTATGATAACCGCACGAAGTTCCTTCCTGTTTAACGATATGTATGTTATTTATCGAAGCCATAATAATAATCTTTATTGTCTATTCTTCTCATTTCATTTTGGAATACGGGGCCGTTTATCTTTATATAGTTATCTTTTTCTTCCTGTGTCATATTACCTATAGGATTTTCTTGAAACATATCCATAGAGTGTATGTACATATTCATCCATGAAGGGAAAGGATAGCCTTCTGAATCACCTAACAGTCCAGCAGCCTTTGCCCTTCTTGAATAAGTGATGTCCTCGTATCCGTATCTGAAATATTCGGTATTGTAATAACCTATAGTCTCAATACATTTTCTGTCTAAGAAAAAGTATGCCCCTATATAACAGTTCTCGCATCTAAGTGTATCTCCTTTAGCACTTAGTATATTTGCATTCTTTATATCAATGCCTGCGAGATAATGGACATTGTTCTTTGATGTCCAATCAATAATTCTTTCCTTCCAGCCTTGAATACAAGGATAACAGTCATCATCAAACAAGAATATATAATCTTTTCCTTCATCATAGAATTGTTTAATAAGCATATTCCTGCAATAAGCAGCACCTTTACGTTCCTTATCCTCAAATATAACAGGATTGTATTTAAGGATACTATCATTCAGTTTGCGTATTCCGCAAGTTACTACACCAATTCCTATATTTTTCATATTATATTATTCCCATTGATTTCTTTTCTTCTTTTGTTACAGGTATCATAATACAGCAGCAATGAGGATGATAGCCGTAGAACCATTCTGATTTGTCGTGAAAATTGCCTACCTGTGAATCGCAATAATCACACGGATAGTAAGAACCACGTATAGTATACCACCCTGCTATATCATCATCATCATTCCAAATTCTGTTAAGAGTATAATTATATGACTGGAAAGTATTGTTTATCTCTATTTCTTTTTCTCCTGCGAATGATGACTGCAATACTCCTCTCCCTGTTTCAGTTCCTTTTTTGGTAGCCTCAACCGAAATATTGTCCTTGTATTTATTGAATATGTCAGACTTGAAAGGTTTGTCTTTATTGGAAAGCCATAGACCTACTATTTTAGATACGGAATAATCAAGAATGAATCCGATAGCGATATAAGCCTCAATCTCTTTCTTGAAATTAGACGTGTAATTATCTATTCGTTCCTTTACCGTATAATCCTCTACTTTCAGTTTCATGAAATCAGACGTAACAGTTGAATCCACTTTCCTGTTTTCCTGTTTAAAAGCATTTTCGGCAGCCTGCCGAGCCCTGTAATTACAGTTAATATAGATTTCATTGCTTACAGACTGGAGCATTGAATCTATCTTATCATTGAGCGTCTTGTTCTTTGAGAATGAAAACTCCTTACTTTTATACGGAAGGCTTGTAGTTACGATTAACGGCACATATTTGGTAAATACTTTCTGCGTATCTACAGCCGAATATCCCATAAGGAGCAATACTGCTTCTCTGTATTTATTGTTTTTCTTCTTTTTTGTCATTTATTTTTTAATTTTGATATTGCTTTCTTCTGTGTGTTCTGCGGATTCATGGCGGAAGTTCCTTTATTTGAATTTTCGTCTATGATGGCAGTTCCTCCAGTATCTTGTGACTGACCTACGATAGCATTTCTTTCCTGTATTGCTTTCTCCTGCTCTTCCTGTTTGATTCTCATTGCTTCCTGCGGAGTAGCGTTAGGGTCTTTCTCCTGACAGGTCTCTGATGACAGATAACCTGAACCCTTTGCAACGGTAAGGTTGTTAACCCTGTCCGTATCATTCTGCGGTACATAATATTTAAGATAAGGTCTTATATGTATAGTGTTCAAACTTGACGGTGACATATCTTTTTCTGTAGATACGCTTTCCTTGAACAGATTTACTATATCCCTTATATAAGGATTGAAGAAGTGAATATCATTTATGGCTTTCTCGATGGCTGGAGCATACAGTATCTTGATGGCCGTTCCTGATACATCACCGCTTATCGTAGTAGGCGGAGTAACTATAAATCCTCCCAGCTTAATCATATCAAGTGTTTGCTGAAGTTGTTCCTTGAAAGAACCTGATGCGTCTGCTCCTTCAACCATACCTACTTTAGCGGTAGGGTCATTGAGCATTATTGCCTTGGGCTGTTTTATATTATCCCTCATTTCTCCTTCAATCTCAAAACCTCCTGATATGTACATTATCCTGAAAGCGTATGATTTGTTGTTCTCGAAAAATTCAGATAATGCTCTTTCAAGACCTTCTATGAGAGATTCTATTTTGCTCCAGCAAGCTCCCGTTTTATGCTTGCAATATACTACTGGCACTTCTTTAAAACCATGTTCCTTCTGAATGACAGGATAATATTGCGTATCACCTTCCTTGTCAGTTGATATACTGAAATCATTAAATTCATCCCATTGCGGGATGGATAATTTCTTGTTATTTAATTTTTCATCTGTAGAAAACAGATAATAATATTTATCATCCCATATTTCAAGATAGGTGTTTGCGATTGTATTGTTAGCATATTCATCCGTATTCGTGAAAGTCCTTCCGAACAATCTTAATTTACCAGTATAATCGAATATTGGATGAAGCAAATCCTTATCCAGTATTGAGAAAGTCTTATACGAAGTTTCTCCATTTCCGTTTTTGTAAAGTGCTATCGCACCATCTGCCGTTGCCTTAACACTCTTTATAAATTCATATATACCTGTATCAAACTGGTATAACATCCATTTTTGCTTGAATGAAATATATGCGTCTGTTTGGTCTTTGGTAGGGTATAGCTCCATGATGTCAAAGTTCATAGACTCTCCGCAAAGGTGTGTAAGTTGCTTGCTTAAAATAACATTCTGCAAAGCTATAGATACTCTTTCTACGTGATTGCATACCCATTGAGTTCCTTTGGATTCATCTTTTTCATCTATCGGAACTTCTTTCCAAATATCATGATATGATAACGGGTCTAATATCTTATGGCTGTTTGGGTCCAACTGGCGTAAAAATTCAGATTGGTTTATTTGATATAAATCTATATCTGAACTATAGTCTATGCTTGGCTTTGAAACGTAAAACCGTTCGGTCTTTGTTCTAATATCATCAACTGTTATCATTTTCTTCTTGTTTTAATTGTTCTTTTTGTTCTTTATATAACGGACACTCGTAACAAGTCATTGGGGTATAAACATTCTTTACTACTTTGTTTTCTCCCTGTTGTCTTGTATATCCCTTTATGGTTGCGATGGCTTTTCCGACTTCTACCCTTACATTGTCACTGTTTGTTTCTTTTGATATATTAATCAACTGTTTCAAAAGTCCTTCCTTTGAAGTTGTATCTTCAAGTGTATTTTCTTCGGAATCTCCAGTAGGCAGTTTTCCTGTTTTCTCCATTTCATGTTTTACGCCATTAAGATAGTTGGTTACTATTTCTGAATGAAAATATCTTGATACGAGTACACCGAGTGATGCACCTGTAGCTACAGACAAATCATCATATTTGCGTATAGCTACGTAAATCATTCTGTTTACACCCTGTACATGTGATGTAAGGGTAACAGGAAGCAATAATTTCTCTATCGGAGAAAGTTCAAATTCAACTTTCTTCCTGTGTCTCTCCGTCCTAATCCTGTCTGCGGAAGTGTCCCGCCAGCTATCATTGTTCATAACATCCATGCTCCTTTTCTTTTTACTGATTTCTTTTTCTCGTAAAATAATTGAATATATTCTCTTAAAGTCCAGCAGTCTATGAAGTCAGGTGAGTGTCCGACCCTTCTTTTCATTTCATCTTTAGGGATTGCCTGAAATTTATACTGATTGCTTTCAAGTTTAGCTATTGCAGGATATTCCTCACGGAAATGGTCTATAAGCATTTTCCCGTTGAGATTCCTGTAAAGTAAATCATGGTCTACGGAATATCCGTGTTCCCTTATCCTTTTGGCAAGGTTATCAAATACCTGCGCCCTTACATTCTCGTAATTTGAATATTCCTGCATACGTCCTCCTACAAGAACTGGCTTTTTATCAAATGCAGGGAATTTAGCTACGAAATTTACTGCGCCTGTGAAATATTCCTCATATACTGAACCAAGGCCAGTTGCATCATAGCATATTCTTTCTATTGGTACTTCATGTTTCTTGGCGAAGTCCATAACGGCTAATTTCTGTGTCTCTCCTCCTGCAAGAATACATGCTACATCTTCAAGGTGAAAACCTTCCCAATACATCATCACGGCAGGGTCACCTCTGCCGCTTCCTGATACATCAACCGTTACACATCTGAAATCATTTATCTTGTATTCTTTGTTAGAGAAGAAATATTCAATATCATTACGTGATACCAAAGCTTCTGAATCAGAAGGTTTTATCCACCATCCTAAAAGGTCTTTTTCCTTATCTTCACGGCTCATCATACCCATTTTGGCGATATATTCTCCGTTATTTCCTAAAACCATAGGATTATCTGACGGAGTTCCTATTATAAGGGTGAATGATAATGCAATATTTTCAGGTGATTTGACTATTTTAGACATAGATGGGTCGGAATAATATATTTCATCCATCTGTGTTTTCCCCTGCCTGTAAACGCCTTCTTTGGTATCAGACCAATAACATTCATCAGGCCTGTCACCGTATTTGAAGAAATAAAGTATTTTACCATTGTTTTCTTGTACAGGTTTACCTTCATCTGTGATATATTTAGGGTGATGATGTCCTTCTTTATCAAGATATTCACCCCTTACAAACTGGAATACCCAAGAACTCGCATCAGGGTTACATGCTCCTCGTATGATATTAGGATAGCCGTACGAGTTTCTGTTACATGAAAACAGATACGTGAAATGTTTGAAAGGCATTTGATTGGCTTCGTCTATTCCTATATATGGGAGTTCCTTTCCTCTGAACCTTCCCGTAAATGATTTGTAGGAATCTCCATAATATTCGAAACTAAGTGTGCCACCATCGTTAAAATCCCATTTCATGTTAGTTAGGGAACTCTTGTAAGTCCCGAAAGGTTTAAGGAAAGGCTTTGACACTACATTTATACCACCGTTACCTGCCGTATCTCCTTTTTGGTTTCTGAATATAGCCCCTGAAAACAAATCTTTGTTCACATAAGGATAAGTGGTCATAATAAGTGATGCACTTTTTCCAGTACCTCTTACACCTGCAAATATGGCTATCTGTGCTTTAGTTGTCAGAAATTCTTCCTGATGTCCTTTGTTAGGTATGATGTATTCTTCTCTCGCATTCGGGGAATGGCGTAACTTGTCTACATACTCTTCGGTGTAGACTTGCATTCCATATTTGTCAAATACGGGGTCATAAATTCCTTTTTCGCTATCTAACATACTGCAAATTTAATTAAATTTCACAAAAATAGCAAATAATTAGTTTAAAATTTGTATAATAAAATTAAATAATGTATATTTGCGATGTAAAAAGATTACAAATGTTAAAATAATTAAGTATGGCAATAGAGAAAGAAAGACTTTCTACAGATTTGAAAGCAAAGGTCGGAGAGAACGACTACAGCGATGAAACATGGGGCACAATCGTTGATAAGGCAATGGGTTTGGTACCCGAAGATGATAAAAAGTATGATGATTTTGTGAATGCACAAGCAGATTTCTTGAAATCATTGAACGGTCAGAACAAACATACCATAGCTGAAACGATTAAAGCACAGATGAAACTGAAAGATGACGAATGGAATAAAAACCACCAGCCTACTGAGGATAAAAATAATCCTCCGGAAGATGATGATAAAGGCCATAAGTCTGATGAAGGTAAAGATTCAGCCCTAGAAGCTCTTGAGAAAGAAGTAGCCGAGATGAAAAAGGAAAGAGAGGAAGAATCTGCAAAGGGTAAAATATCAGAGAAGCAGAAAGAAGTCCTCAAAACCCTTAAAGAACAAGGCTGCGATAATGACGAAGTACTCGAATTTGTTACTCTGAAACTCAATATCAATAAGGATTCAGATGTAAGCGACCTCGAAAAGGAAGGAAAGAAAATATATGATGAGAAATATAAGAAATTGTATAGTCGCACATATATTCCGAGTTCAGGAGGAAGTTCACTGGAGCATGAGAAAGAACGGTCGAAAGAGGTTCAGAAAATTCTGGATAAAAACAAAGCGAGATTAAAAAATGTTAAATATTAATAATTATGTCAGTAATTAATAATTATGTACCTGATGACGTGTATGTTCATAACCATGCCGAATATGGTGGTGGTGTTCCCGTATGGAGACATCAGCCTTCATGGAGAATGGTAGGTGGATTCTTATCAAGTACATTTGTGAAAGGAGAATTGTTACATGCTGCATCACCAGTTGAATACAATGCACAGACACATGTGGCTAAAATCCTTAAATGTTTCAAGGTTACGGCAGTTGAGGTAAGTGGTACTAATACCATTATATCAATGGCCAATAAGTTCACTACTCCTCTTTTGTATAAAGGTATGAACGTTATGGTTGCTCCGTCTGCCATTGACGGGACCGGTAAGGGTGTTTTGGTAGGTGACGTAGATGTTGCCACTGCTAATACATACAAAATTACCGTTGCTACAGCAGATATTGATGCAGTAGCCGTTGGTAGTTTTATTGTCGAGGCAGAAGGCGCAGGAAGTGGAAAAGCCATGTACGCACAGCCAAATACATTATTGGCCAACGATTTAGTTATCGGAGATTCAAACACAGTATCTATTATAAGAAAAGAACCAGCTTCTTTGTATAGAAATTCAATGCCTGATTTGCCTGATGTTGTTCTGAATAACATCACAAAGGAGAATCCTTTAATTGAATTTGAATATTTACCTGAAGCATAAAAAATAGAATATCATGGCAAAAAATTTATTAGGAATTACATACGATTCGATGTTCTATCAGCTTCTTGACGGAGCGTTGAAAACTGCCAATTTTAAAGATGCGGCAGCATTTTTCAGAGACGAGTTTGCGGAAGAAATGTTCCCTGATGCCTTATGGAAACAAATGTATCCTGCGTCAGACGAGAGTAATGATAATGGAATCGTAACACAGTTCTATGGTGTCAATACTGTACCTGTAATGGCAAGCTATACGGCTGCAAGCGCAGAAGGTCAGTTGATTGCAAATGAAGGATTCGAGTTGAATCAAAGCAGTATGCCTACGGCTAAACTTGCAATGCGATTCAATGAAAAGTCATTCAAAGACGGTGAGCATTTGTTGAATAACAATGGTATACCTGAATATTTGAAGATTTTCAATTCCTTCTTGAAGGATTCTACAGACCTTATAACAGGTATTCACAGTTTGCGTTCATACACTGGATTGCAGGTTGAATCAACCCTTAAATTCGTTGGCAACGAGACGAACAACGCAGGTGGTATACAAGGTTTAATCATTGATTTCTCTAAGAATGTTCCGAATATTGAGAAAAATACCCAATTAGCAGGTAACTTCGGTAAAGAACTTGACGGTTATACACCTTTAGGAAAGAATCATGACTGGACTAAAGAGGACGCTTATCCTCTTGGTGACTTGCAGGATATGGCTTATGTATATGAGAATGTAAAGCATCAGAATCTTGAGAATGCAATATTCAGAATGAGCCAGCATGATGCACATTTGCTTTACAATCATCCTACTACAAAGGCAGAAGTTGCATTGAAGATTTCCGGATATGTTGTTGACCCAGCTAATATCGGTATGGTACATGTAACCAGTGCCGACGTGAATAAATATCTGACAGAGATTTTGCAGATACCAGCCATTTCTGTTGAAAAGGGCTATGGAGCTGTTCAGGCTCTTGATACCACTACCGGAAAGATGGTAAAAAAGACTTTGCAGGGTTTTGAATCAGGTAAGGTACTGCTTCGTCCTAGTGGACCTTGTGGATATTACGCTTGGCAAAAGCCTAATGACATGTTCGCTACTTCTGTAAACCCGATGTTTATCACTGACGGAGAAAAGATAGGTGTACAGCAGATGATTAACACCCTTGGTAAGGAAATGTTCTTCAATGCCGAAAGCAAGGGAGTAACTGTACCGAATAATGTTGATTTGTGGTTGTATTGCGATATTTCAACTTCACAGGAAGAACCTACAACTTAATATATAGTATATGCAGATTATCGGATTAGGCAAAGTGAGCAGCACGGTAAGTGATTCAAACATCACTTATACGGCTGTTCCTTCAAAAGGATACAGTTTGAAGTACTGGTCTACCTCAACGGAAAAGTATACTGATAACCCTCTTACCGTTGAAAACAGTGTAGAGATAGTATCGGTTACTTTCTATTATGGTATACTGGAATATCTTAAAAGCATGGTAGCCTTTGAAGTTCCGGACACTACATTATATTCCATATTGTCAAAAAGGGGTGTAAGCCCACAGGCTGACATAGTGGATTTAGATGATAAGACGAAGGATTTGCTTTATGCCGATGTTCTGATTTGGGGTTCAACAATCCCATCCACTTATGGAAGTGTCGTTGACAGTGACGGAGGTTGGACGCATCAGGAAGGTGCTTCTACCATAAATGCCGCAGACAAGAAACGGTTTGAGAGCATAGCCAATGACATATACAGACGTTATGGAGAAACAGGTCATCATGCAGATATAAGGATAGTAGCACTATGAGCATAGATAATCCGAGATACCCGCATCATGTAATCATTACAAGGTCAGAGACCGATAATAACGGCACTCCGATAACAGATGACAACGGCAATCCTCTATTTACTACAGTAGTTGACAGCGAATGCGGACTTAGGAATATAACGGAAGCGGATGTGAATATGGGAATAGCGCAGACTGATTTTAAAATATCACTGCCTCAACCTGAAATCATATCTATATGGAAAGTTAAAGTAACCGATTCTGTAAAGTTCACAAACGAGCAGACGGAAGAAGTTATAGAAGGAAAGGTAACAAAGTATAGACCGACCAATATGGGTATAGACATATATTTCCACAAGAATGGATGACATAGGAAAACAGTTTGATACGCTCGTAGATAAGGCAATGCCTGTAATTGACGAAAATATATTGTTACAGATGAACAATTTCGGCGATGACATGGTGCAAAACATAATACCTATTCAAAGAGGGTTCAAGAATCTTACAGGAAACACTATTACATCATTCGCTTATGGGACATATATAAATAAGGTGCTGAAACAGGTCGGAATGTATAATGGGGAAGCTGCAATACGCGTAAAGCTTACTAAAGGTGAAGTGTTCACAGGTATAGACTATGACGGTGATTATAGAAAACACTTTGTGGCTGAGATAGAAACAGACCAAGGATTAGGAACGAATACCTCAATGAAATTCTTGCAAGAATATATACCGACAGGGTATTATTCAATAGTGTTTACGACAGGTACGGAATATTCCGAATTTCTTGAAAACAGATTGCATTTTAATGTACTTACGGACGCACGTACTTTCTCCATACAATCATTCATAAGAAGTTTTAAACTGATAGCAAATGATAAATCCTGATGACATCTCACAAGAGCTGATGAATGACCTGAACGGTAAGGTTCAGTATATCTATAATGAAGTACCTACTACAGTCGTTGATACTACAGCTCCTTTTGTCGTTTGCAGTATTGATACGGCTATCATAGACATGATGGCTTATTACTATACGGTTGCATCGATTTATGTCTTTGTACCCAATCTCTCAAATGGAACACATAATGGAAAGAAAGAGAAAATAATGATAGATTCGATTTCTTCCATATTCCCTATAAAGTCACAAAAATACAGTTTCAATACTATGCCTTCGATAATACCGATGGGTAATGACAAAAAGGGATATAATGTGAATAAAATACAAATAGAAACTTATATTTATAAAATTTAAATTTTATTATTATGTCAGCAACATTAACAGACGCAATGAAAACAGACCTCGCTACAGGTAATGCGAGAGTTTTGTTGATTCCGCACGTAGATACCTTTACAGGTACTTCGTTTACGGATGCAGATAAGCTTTTTACTACTAAAGATTCACTTGCTGTATCAGAAGGTGAGCCTACAAAGACAGACATAAAGCTAGACCAAGGTCAAGGTCAGACAATAGGTTCTGTATATGAAATCGCAGATACAACTGTAAAGGGCACTGTTCCTTTCGTATCTGACGCACTGTATAATTACTTCTATATTGAAGTAACAGGTACGCCTCCCGTAGCAGCAGGAACTATAGATATTGACGGTACTACTTATACCGTAGGTAAGTGTTTCACTCTTACAAAGAAGGTTACAAGGGTATCCATGTTCATAGAATCACAGTCAGGAAATACCGCATTCATATTGACTAATCTCGATATATATGCAGTAATGGATATGAAGAATGTAACCACTTCGGCACAGTCTTTCAACTTTACCGCTACGGCAGTAAACGGTTGTCAGCTTATCCCGATGAATAATGGTGTACCGACAACTTAATGAACATTTATTGTTTTCATATCACTTTGGGAGTGGGGCTATTCCCGCTCCCTTTTTATTTTAAATAAATGGAACAGCCTAATTTAAAAGATAAGAAAGAACTTCTCAATCTATTCAAGAAAGAGAAAGTAAACATACTGGGGACGAAAAAGTACGTTCATATAGGGTATATGAAAGGTTATACACTTGAAAAACTATCTTCCATGAGCCTTTGGGTACAGGAAAATGTATCAAAGATAGGAAACAAGGTAGCCAAGAAGAAATTGAAAGTGGCAGCCAAGGAAGTATCATACGGCGTACTTAACGGAATGAAGATATTCTTTTTCCACTGGATATACTGGAGATACCTGTATTATATCAAAGGTTATACCCTTAACCAACTTGCCCCTATACTGGAAGAGATTAAAAAAAAAGTTCCGCAGACGGATTATGCAAGAGTTATCATCTTAGCGTCTTTGACAGACATAACAATGATGAATCTAAGCGAGAAGGAGCAGAAAGCTATCCGAGCAGAACTTTTATCGGACAAAGAGGACAAATCGGAAAAGAGCACGAATGGATAATAGCACCTCTTGTGTTATTTTTCGGCCTTATATCGATAAGGGAGTTTCAGTACAGGTTCAAGAACTCCGTAGCATATTATGAGATATTGACGCTTGATGCACCATACACGGATTATGACCATACCAAGGATAAGAAAACTCCACCAGTTGTGATTGATGATGATGCAATAAGACTGAACAAGGAAGCGCAGGAAGAGCGTAAGAACAGAAAAATATAAATATTATGGATTTAGGACTGCTTAATTTTGAGATAGGGGGTGACAATACCAAGTTCATGCAGGCTTTGCAGCAGGCACGACAGGAGGCTACCAAGTTACAGGAGGATTTAATACCTAAAACAGGTAAAGTAGATACTTCTACCCTTAACATGGCAACAAAGGGAGTTACTGAATCCATGAATAATATGGGCAATGCAGGTGCTGCCTCTTTTGGAAAGATGTCTGGAGAAGCAAAAAAGCTGGCGGATACACTTCGGAAATTACAGGAAATGTACGACAAGCTCCAAAACAAAGATTCTATTCCGGGGAAATCCCTCAAAAAGAATATAGATAACATAAAATCGCAGTTGTCACAGATGTCACCGTCTGTGGATAGAGTTGCTTCATCTACAAAGAACGTATCTTCCGAGACAAAGAAAGTAACAACTAATATCGAAAAATCGAATAGTGCTTTGCATAAGCATTCAGGAATGCTTAATTACGTATATAACAGGGTTGTAGCATATACTGCATTATTCGGAGCTGGAGCATTCGTAAGGAATCTGTATGAGATAACTGGATATTTTGAGAAACAGAAAGTAGCTCTCGAAGGAATGTTGCAGAACGCTCCAGCAGCCGATTCACTTTTCAATCAGATAAAGCAGTTTTCTGTTGTTTCTCCGTTCAATTTCAAGGATTTGGTATCGCAGGCAAAGGAGCTTGCGGCTTATTCCATACCGTCACAGAATCTATTTGATGACTTGAAGAAGCTGGGTGATATTGCCGCTGGTACAGGAAGTGATATGCAACGCCTTATCCTTGCTTTCGGTGAGGTGAACACACAGACGGTATTAAACGGTCGTGTATTAAGACAGTTCACACAGGCAGGTGTTCCTCTTGTAGATAGACTTGCGGACCATTTCTCAAAACTCGAAAACAGGGTAGTAACCACTTCTGATGTTTTCGATATGGTATCGAAGAAACGTGTATCATTCCAAGATGTAGATGAAGTCTTAAACAGCATGACATCAAAGGGCGGAATGTTTTTCAATATGCAGGAGAAACAGGCTGATACACTTGCAGGTAAGGTTTCTAATCTTAAAGATAAGTTTGATATATTCTTAGCTGGTTTCGGAGAATCGAAACGAGGAGTTCTTTCAGGACTTATTGACGGTGTTTCTGATATGTTGCAACACTGGCAGGCTACTCTGTCAGTTGTAAAATCACTGATGATTGTCTTTGGAGAATACAAGGCTGCAATGTTGGCAGCTAATATTATAGCAAAACGAAATCTTGCTATAGCAGCAGCACAGGAAGCACTGGAAAAACAAAAAGCAGCAGAAGCAGCAGGTCAGGCAGCCGCAGGCGCAGCAGGAGGGGTAGGAGCTGGTGTATTAGGTACGGCCATGAGCGGACCTATGGCAGCCATTACAGGTGTTATAATGGCACTTACTCTTGTAACTGGTGCTTTTGACGCATATTATGAGGACAAAAAAGCAAAGCAGCAGCAGCAGTTTGAGGAAATAGATACGATAGAGAAAGAGACTGCCGAGAACAATTCCCTTATGGACCAGTTGAAGAAACTTTCTTCCGCTTCCGAGAATGATGCAGATGCAATGCAGAAACGGCAGGATATACTGGATAAGATAGCACAGACTGAACCTGATGTATCAGACAATATAGCCGCACATGCAAATAATCTTGCTAAACTGACAGAAATACAGAATGATTACAATGCAGCACAGAAGGTAAAGAAAGCATTCTCTTTTGACGTAAACGATAAAGGTGGTTTAAAGGAATTTGAGACTGCAAACGAAAAAGCAGCAAATACACAAAGCGAAGCATTAGGAAGATTGCAAACAGATTATTATCATGTATCGAATGCAATAAGAGAGTATGTGGAGCAAGGAAAGGACGCAACTGGAAAGATACATCTTGTAGATAAAGATGATTTACAGAATATGTATCAGATTATAACTTCCACCAAGAGCTGGAAACAGCAAATGGAAGAGTTACAGCCTTATATGAGAGGAACGAGTTCTAATAACAGTTGGTTATCTAATTTTTTACCTTCTACTTTGTCTATGGCTGGTGTTATAGGAGAAAACAATCCTTATTCTACCTATGAAGAAGCTACCAAAGCTGCCAAGATAGCGCTTGAAGATTATAACAGGAAGATGAAAGAGACTTCCAATTTATTAAAGTCTCTTGCCAAGGAAAATCATCTTAATCTTGATACGAGCGAAGGCCGTACAGCTATGGCGCAGTTCCTTAAAACCTATAACGGCCTTTCTGAAACCACGAGAAAAGGCCTTATGGTCTATCTTAATCTGAAGTGGGAAGAAGACCCGTATAAGAAACTTGCTGGCTGGCAGAAAGACTTGCAGGATTTCCTTAGGAAGAACAATATCCCTGTTATCATCAATGTTGAGGATAACATGAGTACTGTCATAGATAATATACAGACGGAATACAAGTCTTTGAGCGAGCGTATGGCAAACGAGAAGCCAATTTTGATTAAATTCGGTTTGCAAAATGTAAATTATTCTCCCAAAAAAGCAAAAGAATATATTGACAAAAATGTACCATTTTTCCTAAGAGGACCTGTCACACAGGCATATAATGATAAGCTATCAGACCAAAAAGAAAAAGAAGGATTCCAAAATGTAAAATCTCAATTAAATATACCTCTTGTTCAGCAATCATGGAAACCGAAGAAAACTAAAAAGGCAGCCTCACCGAAAGATGACCCGATTATTCGTGAGCTTACCATGTATGATGATAATATCAAGAAAGTAAGGGAAGAATACAATAAACTTATTAATACATTATCTCCCGAAGAGGCAATAAAGAAATTAAGAGGATTAGGCGCTTTCAAAGGCGGCGCAACACGTGCTATGCTACCCGATTCAGAAGGACTTAGCAAAGGATATGAAGAATGGCTTGAAAAAGCTATAAGACGTGCTGCTACCAATTTAGGAAATAAGAAATTCAATCAGACATATATAAAGAATTATATAAACAATATTCGGAACGAGATTGTAAATGCGAAAATAGACGATATTGTAACTGCTTCACAGAACAAAATAAAGGATATTGAAGGGGAGTTATCACAGTATAAGCCCGAATATTCCCTGTATAAGGAATTATTGGGTATTACTGGAGATAAAGAGCAGTCTATGAAGGCAGCTTTTGGAAAAACGGAAGCAAAATCTTTGATAGACTATTATCGTAGTGAGATTAACGATGCGCTTACCGCTTCCAATTTCACTTTGACGGTTGATGATTTGCTTAATATGAAACCATCGCAGATAACTGCAAAGAAAATACCTGATTCAATAAAGTCAATGGTAGAAGAGCTACAAAACTTGCAGCAGGAACAGAAATCAACCAATCTTACCAATTTTGCCAATATCGTTACTCAATACGGAAATATAGAAACAAAGATAGATATTGTACGTAAGAAGAATAATGTACTTCGTGATGAAGTAAATAAGAGTATTGATATTAGCCCTGAACAAAAACAGACAATCCTGTCAGCAATAGATGATAAGGAAAATGCAGAAGTGGCTGATTTGCAGAAATCTGCTTTTGAACTGACTGATGTATATAAACAGTTATTCGGTGATATATCTAATGTAAGCTATTCGACACTTGTTAATATTGTTGATAAGGCTAAGTCTTTTGTAGCAGGATTACAGGAAGTTACAAATCCGAAAACTGGTGTTACTCAATATAGATATGATACTGGTAAGAGAGATAAGAATAATAATGAGATATTCAATACCATAACCCTACAGAATTATACAGAGCTGTTAAAGAAGATAGACGAAGAAGAGAATGCGATAGGCAAGATAAATCCGTTCCGATTATTCAATGACGGTATAAAGGATATTAAAAACGGAAAGATACATGACGGAATAAAGAAAATCGGAGAGTCTATTCAGGAAATGTCACAGCAAATGTCTCAATCTTCACAGTCCATAGCCAGTGTATTCGATGCGTTTGGGAATGAAGAAGCAGCTACCGATATGGAGGAAATATCAGGTATAGCAAGCGGTATAGGTGATGTGGCACAAAGTATCGTTGCCGGGAATCCTGCTGGGGTTATACAAGGAATATCAAAGGC
>ENA-UOOK01003831-UOOK01003831.1-fermentation-metagenome-genome-assembly--contig:-NODE-3831-length-16711-cov-19.354467_pt1 | contig 16711 bp, 16 predicted proteins | sample MGYA00245777_ERZ724023 | MGnify/ENA primary metagenome ERZ724023 (study PRJEB28704, sample SAMN03018312) | fermentation metagenome | biome: anthropogenic terrestrial biome; feature: soil...
TCATTTAAATAAACAATTCCCTGTACTCCTCCCATTTTTATATCATAATCCAAAACTTTTGCTGTCGTATGCCCCATTTTTTCTACTTCCTGTATTGAATTATGGCTTATTCTGTTCTCATACATCACCATATTTTCTAAGTTATCGGAAAACCTTGGAGAAGCAATTGCTTCAGCGATATCCATCTTATGATCAATTAATTTTGAAATAACCTGCGCTACTATACATATTATTTTTTCTCCTCCAGGAGAGCCTAAACACGCAAAAGGCTTGTCATCCTTCATAATAATTGTAGGACTCATTGTGCTTAATGGTTTTTTAAGGGGATAAGGAGAATTTATGCTATACTTATCTGTAGAAAAATCAGCCATTGTATCATTTAATATAAATCCGGTTCCTTGGGGAATAATTCTTGAGCCACAAAAATGGTTTATAGTCTTAGTAACCGCTACTAAATTATTATACTTGTCCCCTACCGAATAATGAGTTGTATCACTGTGCTCATAATTCCATGGATTAAATCCATCAATTTTAACCGAATTATTTAAATCAATTTTATTTGCAATTTCTTTTGCATACTCTTTTGACGTCAAGCCTGCTACGGGGACATCATAAAACCTGTCGTCAGCCATATATTTTGCCCTGTCCGAATATGTAATTTTCATTGCCTCGGAGAACAAATGAATATACTCTGCTGAATTAACCTTAAATCCGGATATGTCAAAGTTCTCCAGGATATTTAATAATTGTATAATATGAGTTCCTCCGGAGCTTGGCAATGGGCATGAATATATTTTATATCCCCTGTATTCTCCTGTAACAGGCTTTTTAATACAAACTTTGAAATCCGCCAAATCTTCCTTTGTAATAATTCCATTATATTTATCTACTTCATTTATAATTTTATCTGCTATTTCACCATCGTAGAAAGCATTCGCACCTTCACGGGATATTAAGCTGAGAGTTTTTGCCAAATGGGGGTTTCTGTATGTTTGTCCCTTTTGCAGGTTTTTATAATAGCTATCTGTTTTTAACGGTCTCTCGAAAAAATGATTATACATCATTTCCGTAACAATAAATCCTTCCTCCGCTAACTTGATTGAAGGCTCAATTATTTCTCTTAGTGACATGGTACCGTAATTTTCCAAGGCATAAATCAATCCTTTTATCTCTCCCGGAACTCCAACAGATTTACCACCGATAGAATTTTCTTCATCAACTATGCTTCCATCTGAATTAACCTTATACATATCAGCACTTGCGGCCCTTGGAGCAACTTCTCTGAAATCAATTAAAACAGGCTCTTTTAAACTGCAATTCTTAATCATCATAAAGCCTCCGCCACCTATGCCTGAAGCGCTTGGCTCACACACTCCAAGTGCAAATCCCGTTGCAACGGCAGCATCAACTGCATTGCCCCCCTTTTTCAATATATCGATTCCTATTTGAGAAGCTTCATTTCTCGCTGATGCAACAACCGCATTAACTCCTATTACTTTTCTGTTATCTTCCATACTTTATTCAGCAATATATTGCTCTCTCCTCCATTTATTTAATGCACTATTACAACTTCTGACTTTAGCACCTATTTTTACAATATCGCACCCACATAATACAATATTTAACATAATATTGCTTGCACATTATCTTTCGATATTTTTCATGTATATACGTTTGCAAAAATTATATCATTTTATGGATTTTTTTGCAATATAGTTATTTTACTCCTTTTTGTTAATGTAAATTAGATATGAAGCGCTCCTGCATCTTCAAAAACGCCTTCTGATAATTTATACACTCTATTACATAAAGGGAACACTCTTTTATCATGTGAAATAATCATTAATGTTTTTTCAATAAATAATTCCTGCATTACCTTAATTATTAATTCAGTATAATTTGTATCAATATAGTTGAGAGGTTCGTCAATAATATATAAATCGCATTTACGGTAAATACCTCGTAATAATTGTATGAGTTTCGCTTCTCCTCCTGATAAATTACTTCCGTGCTCTAATAAAATATTCTCCTGATATAATTCCTTTTGTCGCAAAATATCAATAAGCTGTTCCGGAATTTCTTCTTTTTTTCCCATAGTAATATTTTCATATATAGTGCCGGAAAAAAGTTGAGGGGTAGCCGGAATTAAACAAATATGCTCCCTTAAACTTTTTAGGGAAATTTGGTTATAATCTACACCATTATAAGTAATATTTCCTTGATAATTCTGCAACAAGCCGCATATTAAGTTTGCTAATGTTGTTTTTCCACAACCATTACTACCCATAATTCCAATTCTGTCTCCTTGTCTAATCGACATTGAAAAATCTTTGAATATTTCTTTTTCCCCTACTGAATAAGTTAAATCTTGAATATTAATTTCCCGCATCTTAGTTATCAGACTTTTATTATTTATGTAACCTGTGTCATTAACTGCATCCTGCATAACTTCATTAATTCTTTTTTTATACATATTATATTTTGATTTTTCTTTTGGGTAATCCAGATAAAATTCTAAGGGCGACCATAGTTTTGCATAATATAGCGACATTGCTACTACCATACCAATAGTGATTTTGCCACCAAGTACAAACATTCCTCCAAAATAATATACTGCAACACTCAAAAGATTTAGCAAACCGGTAATAAAAATAAAATCATAAACAGTTTCTACCGAACTACGCTTTTGTTTTACTCGAAAACTATTTAATATAAAATTATCCATCTTTGAAGCAAACCATTCAGCAGAATTATTTACTCGTAATGAATAGTCACAATAAATCATTTCTTCAATATGTGTATTCATTTTATCTTGTATATCTTCTATCTGACCCGTTAATTTTCCTACCTTCTTAGCTAAATATTTATAACAAATCATAATCAGTGGGAATATGGAAAAAAGAGAAATTGCATATGTAATATCTATTTTTAACATCATGAAAATTATCGCAAGCAAATAAATCCCCTGAACCCAGAAGTTTACCTTTTTATTAATAATAAATGGTCTGCAATTTTCAATATCTGAGTGAAACCGTTGGATATAATACCCTGTTCCCTTCTGATAGAATTTTTCATAGGGAAAATTATTCAGGTGCAAAGCAAAATCCTTCTTTTGCAATAATATCGTTGCATTTTCATAACATTCCTGAATATAATTCGCTGCTGCTAAAAACAGTATAAATAGTATCATAATAGCCATGTCTATTAACCCGTAAAATTGTAATTTACTTATATCATTTAACGAAATTGCATCTATTAATTTTTGAGTGACTATTGGCGTTAACAAACCTAATATACGATGACCTGTTACTAATACAGTATATAATATAAACATTTTTTTTGATGAGTAAGATTTTAGCTTTTCCATTTTTACACCTGCTTTACTTTAAAATAATAATGCTTCAAATCAACAATCGAAATTATAAATTGGAATTTAAGAACACTTCTTTTAAAAACGGCAGTCACCCATAAATCCGGACAAAAACCTCGTGTTTCCTGAAAATAGTTAAAAACTGTTTTATGTCTCGAACTATTCATTCCTTTCGTAATTATGGTTGGTTGATATATTACGCTTTAATTTTTCATCTCATTATTCTGCTAACAAACTTAACCGCTGCAGATTCGGCTTCATCGGCAGGCACCCATAAATCCGGACAGAAACCTCGTGTTTCCTGAAAATAGTTTTCATCTTCAGGAAGAAGAGCCATTCCTAATTGCATAGTTACACCAATATGGCTGTTAGGCAGTTGAATTGCCATTCTTTCTACACCTCTATACATTCCTCCGGTATTTTCGCCAATAAATAATGTGTTTTTGAGATTATGCGCAGTATCAACAAATTCTTCTGCGGCAGATGCAGTATATTTACTTGTTAAAATTATTAATAAATTTTCATTATCCACGAATTTATCAGGATAATCATCAATTAAAATTCCGGCTGAATTAATGTATGATGAATTCGATGCCACAACTTCACCGGCATATGCCTTGAGCCATACGTTAGCCATAGAGGTTCCTCCATTATTTAATCGTAAGTCTACAATCGAAACAGGCTCATTTTTAAATTCTAATGCAGAATTCAAAAATTTATTTCCGCCTTTGTTGAAATCAAAACCTTCGGTAACAACTACCGGAATCCCATCCGTTTCGTGAAATGTAATGTTAACGCCGTTTTCCCTGGCAGACAACTTATATGGTTCGGCAGTTAACAATTGCGTACTCTTATCAGTATAATTAATAGTAAGTCTGACTGTACATTCCTGCGGTTCTTCAATAAATTTTTCGGCAATACGTTTTTCTAAAACCACCGGATAATAAACAATCATTCCCTCATCAGAAATAGACGGTTTAAACAATTCATTAAGGTCATCATAACCTTCAACCGATTTTACTGTTTTACCATCATCGGTTCGGTAACCTTCTGCTGTTTTTATAAAGGAAACCTCACGAAAGAAAAAAGGAACTGCTATTTCATTAAACATTGTTTCAATGTAAAAATGTCCGTCTTGTATAAACGAAAGGTTTTCACGCAGGATATCATTGAACATTCCACCAGTGAGAGCTTCTGTCTTTGCGATATCTTGCATAATTAAATCTTTTGCAGCATTAAAGGTTTCGTCTCCGTCAAAATAATTATACAAACCGTATTTCGTTCTGAAAGATTTAAAAAGGACATCAACATCTTCTTCAGCCTGTTCTAAAGATAACACTGCTTTTTCATCATATTTATATTCTGTGTTATAGGCATAAGTGCTAAAATAAAAATCATCTTCTTTGTTGTTTGTAATATACTGTTTGTAATCTCCATCAAATTTAACAACAGCTTCATGCCTGTCGTTTACTTCTTTCATAAATTCTTCGAAAGATTGCTCTTGAACTGAGTCCGTACACCCTGCTAAAATTGTGCACAGTATAAAAATAAACAAAACAGAAAATGTTTTCTTCTTCAAATTATTCATCCCTTTCGTAAATATATTGTATAAAATAATCAACTACTTGTCAAAACTTCTTCACGAAAGCTGCTGTTTTTTAGGCATGAATGAAAAAAATAATACCCTGACTTCTTTTCAAGTATCTATAAAAATGGACTCAGGGCAGTAATGTCGCTTGCGAATTCTAATTATCAGCCTTAGCAGAAACTTCTCCGAAATTCAGGTCAATTATTTCGTCAAAAGCTGAAAGATAATCATCATCCCAGTCATGAGTAATCACTATTTTTATAGGAACATCAATGCTTGCTATAAGTTTATTTATTTGTGCGGCATTTATGGGATCCAGGTTAGCAGCAGGTTCATCAAAAATAATGACATAGGGATTATCAAGAAGTATTCTGGCAATAGCAATTCTTTGAAGCTCACCGGAGGATATATATTTTGCCCCATCCCCCAGGGTCTCTTTTTCCAGAAAACTTTCATCAAATCCTACTTTCTTTGCTGCTACCAGTACATCTTCATCAGATATATCCCTGTATAATTTTATATTATTTTTTACACTTTCATTTATAATGAACGGATTAGGTGAAATATACCTGACATGCTTCAGCAAATCCTTATCAGAAACCTTTTTTCTTTCAACACTGCCATATGTTACAGTTCCTTCATAGTCCGTGTAATATCCCCCAAGAATTTTAGCCAATGTGCTTTTCCCTGAACCGGAAGAACCTACTATGGCATATGATTTTCCAGGCTCAAATATACAGTTAAAATGGTCAAATATTTTCTTTCCACTTAGTTCAATTGAAAAGTCCTTAACAGATATGTCACCAGGGGTATATTGTTCATAGCTGTTTTGTACTTCAGGTTCATCAATGAGAAAAGGTTCAAGTTTTTCCTGAATAACTTTACTGGACTTTATCAGGCCCATGTTTTCCGACAAGCTGTTTATCGGTCCAAATACGCTGTTAAGCAATTGAACTGCCATTATGAGCTGACCCGTTGTAATGTTGCCGGTAATTACAAAATATACGCCTGTAAACATACACCCTAACTGAGCAATAAGGGATATGGACCTTATTATATAGGTTATTGACTCATTGACGGATTCATATTTTCTTCTTGCATTTTCCATATTGCTGTTTTTTTCGTTAATTCTGTTGAACACTGCCTTCTCTATTGCAAGGGATCTCATGGATTCATACCCTGACAAGAATATGTCCATAAATTCCACATATTTTTCAAGGGTTACTGAATATTTTTCAGTTTTAGCCGATTGAACCGGTGCAAACAACTGTGGTATTATTGCCGTTACAGTCGTAATAATAATAAAAATCAAAGACATTTTCCAGCTTATGCTGAACATGACAGTTAAGCTGATAATAATTTCACCAAAATATACAACGTTATCATACCTTAGAGTTAAATAATTTTGATTTACTCTGTCTATGTCCTGTGTAAGCAAATTTAAATAGTAAGCTTTATTATGCTCCTGATATTCACTGATGGGAGAAGAAAAAATCTTTGAAAATATCATTTCCTTCATAGTTGTAAGATAGCTAAAATTAAGTTTTTTTGAAAAATGAGTATACAACACACCAAACAACATATACAAAGCTACGACAGCAATGCAAAACACCCCAACTTTGTTGAGTGAACCGAATGCACTTCCCGAAATTGTATCAATCATTTGCCCAATACCGTATGCAGCAGCAACCTCAAATACAGTCATAATAATTCCAACAAAAACAGTAAAAAAGAACAATTCCCTGCTTTTTTTTAATACATCCTTCATTCTTATGATCTCCTTTTATTATATATATTATATATTACAATATTATCTTTCAATATTTTCCGAAATTTATGGCACCACTATTTTACTAAGCCTGAAGAATTTACTATGGATTATCTTATTTAACAGGTTCTATCTTCCCATTTGTAAAAGAAAGTACATGGTCATATAATGACAAATTATCTTCACTTATATCATGAGTAACCGTAATTATTATTTTATTAAATTCCGCATTAAAATCTTTTAAAATTTCCTTATCATCTCCAAAGCAAAAACTTACGTTCTTAAATTCAATCTTATCTACAGAATCAATAAGCTCTCCCTGTGAAATTTCTGTCTCATCTTCTAAAATACTCATTATTCTATCCAGCATTCCCAAGGTAACTTGAAAACCTAAAATATAATCCGAAAGATTATTTATGGGTTCCACAATAAATGCTATCAACCCATAAAAGGCAATAACTTCTCCCACCGTCATTTGACCCCTTAAGACGTTAAATGCCCCCACAGACAAAACAAGAATAGGAAAAAGCACTACAAAAAAATTATTGATTCCCCTCCCAAGGCTTGTTACAAAATGCAGTTTATTTAATTTCTTTAAGTGGTTTTTGCACAATGTTCCGAATCCGTCAGCGATGAAAATTTCCTTTCCATGTATTTTAATAGGTTCTATAGCTGATATTTTTTCCTGAACATCTGAAAGAACATTGGAATATTCCTTCCTTTCCAACCTGCTGGCAGACCTTATTCTGCCGTTTATTACATTGAAAACAACAAAATAAGCAAGATCGGCAAAAAGCACCACTACAGCCATCATTTTATTCAACCTACTCATTGCCACAAGTGCAATAAATATTCTGAAACTGTTAATTACCAGCATAGGCGTAGAAATAGAACCGCTTTGGGCAACCATAGAAACATCATCCATAATATTAGTCAGTATATTTCCAATAGTGGTTTCCTTAAAATATTTGTTATTCTTTTTTAAAATTGCTTCGAATACTCTGGTACGCAAAAATATTATGGAACTGTTCGTCAAATTTTTCCAGAAATAATCGGTGGCTATTCCCAAAATCACCACTACAATTGACAAAAGTGTGATTTTTATAACCATATGCTTAAACAAATCAAACTGCATGGTTTGTACTGAATCCAAAAGATCCTTAAGTAAAAATGTGGAATATGTAAGTACCGAATACTGTAATACTGCTATAATAATAACCAATACCTGTTTTTTTCTAAAAGGCTTAAACATCCTGCTAAATTTAAAATACATTTCAATTACCTTATTACTATAAATTTTTCTTCCTCAAGGACATTAATTATTTCAAATATATCTTCTTTATAAAAATCAAATTTTTCGCATACCAAAATAATGACTTTTGCTCCGGCTAAGGTTTCATACATTTTAACAGCTCCTTTATTTTATCTTCACTTCCTTCCAATACATGGTCAAATTTTAATATCACTTTTTTATCGGCAGCATTAGCATCAACAACAAAATCTTTATTGACTATAGCAGTCCTGGAAATTTGCATAAACCTGTCATCAAGTTTTTTCATAACAGAACTTATTGAGGAAACAACTTCCATTTCACCTTCCATGTATGTTGGTCTCATTTTAATTAATACACTTCTTGAATCATCCTGGAGCTTGATATATATGATGTTCTTGTACAAAAGCTTACAATACCTGTATTTATAAGTTACAAGGAGCATGCCGGTATCCGTATCTTCTTTTCTTGAAATTATTTCATTGTATCCCCTATTGATAGCAGCCGTCAGCTCATTGCTTCCATAATCTGATTTTGTTATGAAATCAACAGGCTGTATTTTATGCTTTACAATAGCAGGTGACATGGATGTGTCGTTAATAAGAAATATTATTTCATCATTATAATTTCTTATCTTTCTTATTTTTTTAGCAATAGCATAACCGTCGGCATTTTTACTGTTTAAATCAATGTCCAAAATAAAAATCGTAGATATTTTATTTTTTTCTATATACTCCTTAAAGCTCTTATCATATTTGTAAAATTCCTTAATTTCTATAGCTTGAAATTTCTTTTTTAATTGCCTGGTAACTTTATTACAAAATTCAATATCATCATCACATAATACAATATTTAACATAATACCACCCCCATATTACAATATTATCTTTCGACATTATCATGGTAAAATATCGTTTGCAAAAATTATATCATTTTATGTGATTTTTAGCAATACAATTGACAACGCAGGGTATGATAAAAATTTTTAAAATTTGTATTTTTGTTAATTATATTATATAAAGCAACTAAATACCTGTCAAAACTTCTTCATAACAATCCTTGTGAATTTAATATGGAGGAAGAATTAAAGGCTAATGAAAAATTCGTAATGGAAAAATGTATTGAAAAGGAAAAGGGTTATAGAACTTCAAAAAGAAGTAAATAATAAAAAACACACATAACATAAAGGGATTTACAGCGAAAATTTATAATAAAGTCCTAAACTATGTCTTCTAAAAATAACAAACGGCATATCGCTCTTATATTATGTCAACACATTGTCATACCGCAATATCTATGATACAATATAGTAAATACCAGGAGGTAACTATGTATAAAGCTGCAATATTTGACTTAGACGGGACATTGCTGAATTCTGCCAGAGATCTGGAAGAAGCATGTAACTATGCCCTATCAAAATATAGCCTTCCTAATGTGGATTCACAAAGCTTTACATTGAGGCTCGGAAGCGGAAGGCGTAAGTTAATAGAATCCATAGTCAATGACTTCTTTGACCATGGTAAAAAAGAAATTATAGAAGAATTCCAAAATTATTTCAATGAATATTATGATGCTCACCTGTCTGATTACACCAGACCCTATGAAGGTGTTAACGAAGGCTTGGAAACACTGACAAAAAACAACATTATTACAGCAGTACTGTCAAATAAGCCCCATGACTTTACAATAAAGCTTGTAAATCATTTTTTTGGCGACAACATAAAATATATATCCGGACTTAAAGACGGATATGAACCCAAGCCTGACCCCAAAGCTCTGTTGGGCATTATATCTGACCTAAGAGTAAAAAAGGACGAATGTATATACATAGGAGATTCTGAAGTTGATATTCGGGTTTCAAAAAATGCAGGAATAAAATCGCTGGGAGTTTTGTGGGGTTTCAGAGATGAAGCTCTTCTAAAAAAAGAGGGCGCTGATTTTTTAGCTTCAAGTGTTAATGAAATGGTTGATATAATCATAAAACAGAAATAATTAAAAGTGCTAACAGTAAAAAGTATTGTTAGCACTTAATTATTCATTCAAAATAATACTTGAAGTTATGCAATATAGGAATTTTTTATACACAGTCTTTCTCTAAAACTGTCTCAAGACAGTTTTTTGCTTTTTCAAGGAATTCGGCAGGCTGCATTTGTTTTTCTTCTTCGTATGGATATGTTTCCATCGAAAAGCTTTTAATGTTGTCCTGCTTTAAAATACCTATTACTTTATTCCAGTCCACATGACCCTTACCCGGAATCCAGTGCCGGTCATATAATCCGTCATTGTCCGAAAGGTGTACTGCCATAAGCTTATGTTTCCATTTTTCAAGGATTGCTCCCCTGCTTTGTCCATTTACAAAATCATGAGAGGAATCATAGCAAAACCCTGCGTTGGGAGATTCAATTTCTTTTAATATGAATTCCGCATATTGGAATGTCTGAGTATTCTCCACAGCTACCTTTATATTTATATTTTCCGCTTCCCTTATTATTTTCTTGAAAGAATCATAGCCCGGAGAATAATCAAAAATATTATCTGCTCCCTGTACCGCATGAATAACCACGGTTTCAGTACCACAGTTTTTACATTCGTTTAACCATCTTTTTACAAGTTCCACATGATTATTTCTTTCTGTACTGTTTTCACTCCAAAGGTGGTTTATATTTTCAAATGGAAGATGCACATTATCCAGCTTTAAGTCATAGTAGCCTAAAATATGATTAAATTCCATCCTGTTTAGTATGTATGGATAGTATTCGTCCTCCCACCACAACATAACGTAATCATATCCTGCCTGCTTTATCAGCTTAATTCTTTCTTCAAATGGTAATATATATCCAAACCAATGAAAAATTCCTGTTTTATATTTATTCATAATATTATTCTTCCGATTAATAAATTTTTATTCTGTAATTACAACCTGATTAGAATTGTCTGTTTCATTTAGCTTAACACTGATTCTTTCCGTCCTTGAAGTAGGCACGTTCTTTCCTATGAAGTCTGCTCTTATGGGAAGCTCTCTGTGTCCCCTGTCTATTAATACAGCCAGTTCCACGTTCTTAGGTCTTCCCTGATCCACTACAGCATCTAATGCAGCTCTCACAGTTCTTCCGGTGTACAGAACATCGTCCACCAGGATAACTGTTTTATCCTTTATGTTAAAATCAATGCTTTTAACTGACAGGGGTGCTCTGTCATCCTTTTCATAATCATCTCTGTAATAGGTTATATCCAAAGGAAAAACAGGTACTTTTGATCCTTCTATTTCCTCTATTTTTGCGACAAGCCTCAGCGCCAGGGGCCAGCCTCTGGTCTTTATACCGATAAGCACAATATTTTCAACGCCCTTGTTTTTTTCTATAATTTCGTGAGAAATCCTGAACAGTGCTCTTTCAATAGCCTTTTCATCCATTATCACCGCTTTTGTCTTCATATTATTGACCTCCAATTATCTTTAATACCCTTTGAAAGTAATCCGGCAGCTCACTTTCAAATTCCATGTATTCTCCCGTGGTCGGATGAATAAATCCCAATAATTTCGAATGGAGGAGCTGACCCTTTAATCCAAATTTATTTGTTTTGCTGCCATAGATATCATCCCCCACAACCGGATGACCAATGTGCTTCATATGTACTCTTATCTGATGGGTTCTTCCTGTTTCAAGCTTTAATTTAATTAATGTATATTTTCCGAATCTTTCAAGAACCCAATAATTAGTCACGGCATTTTTACTGTTCCTGTATGTTACCGCACGTTTTTTTCTGTCTTTTTCACTTCTGCCTAAAGGGGCGTCTATCACTCCGGAATCCGTTTTAATATTCCCTTCAACCAATGCGTAGTAAATTCTGTCTATGGAATGCTCTTTCAGGCATTTTGCCAGATAATTATGAGCTTTATCATTTTTTGCTACAAGCATAAGACCTGATGTGTTCTTATCAAGACGATGAACTATACCCGGCCGCATTACTCCGTTTATGGAGGACAGGTTCTTCAAATGATACATTAAACCGTTTACCAGGGTACCTGAATAATGACCTGCTGATGGATGAACCACCATTCCCTGAGCCTTATTTATCACTGCTAAATCATCGTCCTCATAAACTATATCAATAGGAATATCCTCAGGTACAATATCCGGCATTTCCGGTTCAGGCAGTATTATTCCTATTGAATCATTCAACTTTATTTTGTAATTTGACTTAACAGTCTTACCGTTAACCGTTACACTTCCTCCAGCAATAAGCTTTTGCACTGCACTTCGTGACATATTCTCTAAAGCTTGCGATAAATATACATCTATCCTTTCATTTTCCCGGTGGGAAATAACGATTAATTCTTCATCATCTTCATATTCAAAATCTTCACTCTCTAATGAAAATTCATTATCCATTAGCTTCACTCTTCTCAAACTTGTTAAAAAGAATTAAAAAAATCATCAATATGGTTCCACATACAACAAAGCTGTCCGCAATATTGAATATTGGGAAATTATAAAGATTTCCAAACCTTACGTCGATAAAATCAACCACATAGCTTAAACGAACCCTATCTATGAAATTACCTATGGCTCCTCCTGCAATCATAGCTATTGCAAGCTTTGATAAATTTGTAATGTTTTTTGTATTAAAATAAATGTAAGCCAGTATTATGAGCATAACTACAGTGGTTATTATAAAAAATATTCTCTGATCCTGCAGTATGCTGAATGCTGCACCCCTGTTCTCTGCGTATGTGAATCTTAAAAAATCTCCGATTATTTTTATTGAGCCCCCGTCTTTCAGCGCTGAGGATGCCCACAGTTTTGTTAATTGATCCAATATTATGGAACCTGCAAAGACTATTCCTATTAATGTATTCATATAAACCTCTCACTAAATGTAGTGCCTGATTTCAACCTTGTACTTCCCGCTCTTTGTAATTCCTGATATTCCGGAAATTTTATAACGTCCGTACCTGCTTATTGAAATCATGTCTTTTTCCTTTATTTCTACAGCAGTTCTTTCTTCTACCTGCCAGTTAACCTTCACATTTCCTGTTTTTATCATATTTGAAGAAACCTCTCTGGATTTGCAGGTAATATGCTTTACAATGTTGTCTATTCTCATTGATGAGGTTGTTATGTTCAGGACAACATGTTCCTGTTCCTTGAAGTTTAGCTCATCAACTTTAATTTTTTCTGTTTCTATTTTATTATGCCCTATTTTATCTAAATTGTACAATATATAGTCTGAAATATCACTGTGCACAACAATATCGGCATAATCCTCATATACATAAATATCTCCTGTTTTATTCCTGTCAATTCCAAGGGACATTAAGGAGCCAAGATAATCGCCGTGTTTCAGCATCTTAAATTTTGAGCGGTTATAAATGCGAAGCCCTGTTATAAATTCATTTATATCTATAGTTTTTAGATAATCAGGGTATAAAATGAAAACTTTCCTCTCACTATGTTCAAATGAGGGGAAAAGTTTAAAATTAATATCATAATTATTAATTATAGGTAAACTCAGCTCTGCAACATATGGGTTTGTAAACTCGGTCACTGCAGAGGTAAAATTCTTATTAACGTACAAAGACTTATCAGCAATTTTTTTCACTGAATTTTTTGTTTCATCGTCTTTTATAAAATCATAATACTTTTCAAAATCTTTCATGTTCTTCCCCTTAAAAGGCAAAAAGTAAATTTTGTAGTAAGCTTAATAGCAAAAATGCCAGGACGGGAGAAAAATCAAACATTCCCATGCCTAATCCCAGTTTATCTAAAATTGCCCTGCAGGGTGCCAAAACAGGCTCGGTCATTTGGTAGATAAAGTAGGAAATTTTCGATGTTTGTAGGGTTGGGAAAAATGATAATAACACTCTTATTAGTATTAATGAATCAATGATTCTTAATAGTAGACTAAGGGCTAATATAATTGTATGCATAAATACACCTTACTTGTAGTAATAATTCCTTTCGTACCTGTCGCTCAGCCTTCCATCAATTTGAACATTGCTGGGGGCCAATACAAAAATACCGTTGGATATTTTCTGTATACTTGCTTCAAGGGCATAAACGGCACCCTTGATGAATTCAAATACCTGTGATTTTTCTTTCTTGCTTGCACTCACCTTGCTGAGGTATTGGCCTATCATCTTTGCAAACATTGCAGTAGCTGCTCTGTTTCTGTTATGGCAATCGTCACCCATTTGAAGAGCCTGGATAACAAGAGCTTTCCAGTCGATGCCGCCGGATAATTCAACAGCTTCCTTCATTATCGGGTACATGTTGTCTTCCATCCAGTGCAATCTTTCGACCACTGCGTCGGAGAAAGCACCGAATCTCAAGCATTTTCCTAAGCCCTCGTTCATATTTGTGTATGAGAAATTGCCGTATTTTTTGTTTTCCATTATGAAAACAGGCATGGATGCCGACATAACGCCTGCCATGGGGCAAACTGCGTTGTGGTGGTGATTGGGCTCGAATTCGATTTCTCCGCTTGCCGCAAGCTTTCTTGCGGAGGCTTCGTCTGCAGCCATTCCTTCATATATCAAGGCACCTATAACTGCCCCCTGCATCGGCCCGCACATCCTGTCCCAGGTTATCGGTGGTCCTGCGTGCAATATGAGATTCTTTTTCATGCCGGGAACTACGTCTATTGCTTTTCCGGCTCCAACTAAATAAACATCTGAGTCTTGTAAGCGCTTTAGCGCTTCTTCGTTAGCTAGTTTTCTATCCATTTGAATTATCCCTCCTATAATTTAACCGTGAAGCACGGTTATTAACCAAGTAATGCGGCCAATAAATCGGCTGCTTCGCTGTCTCCGCCTGCCGGCGGCCTCCAGTCCATTTGTACGGATATCACATTTTGATCCTTCAGGTCCTGGCAGAATTGTTCCAGACCGATGTTTAAAACCTTAAGCTCCTTGCCGAATATATCATTAACTCTTTTCATCTTTTAACCTCCCCGATTATCACTTAACTAACCCGCCCTAAGACCCCCGCCCATATAGGCGGCGGGTGCCTAAGGGCGGCTAAGTCCAGTATGGACTCGACTAACATTCAGTGTGGAGCAAATCCCCCACTGAATGAAGTCTCGTTCAAAGTGCCTTCATGATCATGCCGGCCAATTTCGATGCCTTGGCATTGCTGCTGACCACGATGGCCCCTGCATCCTCAAGCTTAGCTTTCTGCAAAGCCCAGTTCTGAGGGTCTTCTTCGGTACCGCAGATGTAGCAAATGACAGGAATGTATATACCCTTTTTCTCCATTTTTTCCCTAGCCTGCTTGATCCTCTTTGCGAAGACTCCGGCCGGGTCGGCATGGGTGCCATAGCCTATGACTATGTCAAGAAGTATGACCGCTACATCCTCTTTTTCCACCTCGTTCATGAATTCTTCTTCCCTGAGGGTAGTATCGATCATCGGATGAGCTCTGCCTACCGTGAACTGGTCATCACCGTAGTCCACACAGCAGTTTTCCTGCATTATATTGGCATCTGCAAGCTTCATCTTCTTGTTCAGCGGCGTATTGGAGTACACGTCTCCTATATAGTCTCTGAGAACGAGCATGCTTTCGTAGCATAGCGTACCGCCGCTGTATAGGCCTCTCAGATATTTTTGCCCGGGCTTTATCGATTTGGCTTGTTCTTCTGCTATAGCTTCCAGTTCATCATTATTTTCCATGCTGTATTTCGAGCAGCAGGAGGCCTCGGCAAGCTTGACAGCTTTCACAGCCGCTTCTTCCAATGTAGAGGCTGCCGCTTTGCCTATTGCCTCCACCTTGTTCTTATCTCCGCCTATGAAGTTTATCACAACAGGCTTCTCTACATTTTCCTTTATATAAGCCAGCATCTTATCGGATATTTCTTCTGCCGGCGGTTTGGATATGACTACTATCACTTTGGTCTCAGGGTCATTGTTTAGGGCTTCGATTCCCTGGAGCATCGTGATGCCCCCGATTTCTAGGGACAAATCCCTTCCGCCGGTACCAATGGCCTGGGATATGCCTCCGCCTAATTTGTGGATCAATACCATGACTTCCTGCATTCCTGTCCCTGCAGCCCCGACCATCCCTATGCTGCCTTTCCTGACCTTGTTGGCAAAGCCCAAGGGGACATTGTTGATCATTGCCGTGCCGCAGTCAGGTCCCATGAGAAGCAGTCCGCTTTCTCTGGCATAGGTCTTGAGCTCAAGCTCTTCTTCTTTGGTCACGTTGTCGCTGAAGAGGAGAACGTGCATATCATTTTGGAGAGCTTTCATCGCTTCTCTCCTGGCATATTTTCCGGGAACGGATATTATGCAGAAATTCAGGCCGGGAACTGCCTTCAGCGCAGAATCAAAGGATTTTGGCTTGTATTCCTCGCCATCATCTCCGCCGCCATGCTGGTTAAGCAATCCGTCTACTTCAGCCAATGCCTGTTCTATGGCTTCTTGTGTTTCAGCACTGATGGCTATGACCAGATCTTCGGGAACCGCAGCTTCTGATTCCGGTGTCAAAAGGCCTGTTCTTTTGAGAACCTCTTTGTTAAGGTCGGAGCCCATCAGAATCGCTGCTTCTGTTACGCCTTCAAATTCCGAAAGCTGCTTGGTCGCGATCATAAGCTTAACTGAATCATAGTACTCGCCAGGTCTGATTACAGTTTTAATTAACATCGATTTACCTCCTTAGTTATATGTCAAACGAATCATCAAAGCTTGTTGAACGAGACTTCATTCAGTGGGGATGGGGC
>ENA-UOOK01003832-UOOK01003832.1-fermentation-metagenome-genome-assembly--contig:-NODE-3832-length-16711-cov-10.453770_pt1 | contig 16711 bp, 19 predicted proteins | sample MGYA00245777_ERZ724023 | MGnify/ENA primary metagenome ERZ724023 (study PRJEB28704, sample SAMN03018312) | fermentation metagenome | biome: anthropogenic terrestrial biome; feature: soil...
CTCTTATAGAGAAGGACAAAAACTATGACGTACTCAATAAAGATGTCATTGAAGGCCTGAGGATAAAAGGCGCCGTAAGAGGGCTTCCCATAAGCATCAGGCGTTCATATTATGAAGTAAATACCAAACTTTTGAATTCAATGGGAGTTAAACTGGACTACAATAATTTGTCATGGAAAGATGTTATTTCTCTTACAAAGGTCATAGAGGAAAAAGCACCCGATGCTCATGTGTTTACGGGAAACGAGTATGTAGGGGATTATCTCATTCCTATGATCGGAGCCAATATGTCTCAGCTTGTGGATTTTGAAAATAAGAAGATAAATTTAAATCAGAAATGGTTTGTTGATTTGCTGAAAGATCTTAAGGCAGCAGTGAAAAGCGAAAACTTTGTCAAAACGCATACCGGATCTGATGTAATAGATAAACTCCAAGGTTCTTTGTTTGTTCGCCGCAGTACCGAACGCAGATATTATGATGATATGGTAGGCCGTTATTTAAACTATAATAAGGATGAAGAAAATGAAAGCTTGTATATTCCTATTTTTGTGGGAGAGAAATCAAATAAACGTGGGGTACAGGTCAATAACATGTATTCCGTAAACAACAAATCGAAGAACAAGGAAGATGCATGGAAATTTTTAAGTTTCCTCTTGGAAGACGATATTCAAAAGTTAAGGACATTGAGAGCAGAACCTGTTAACACCAAGGCAAATAAGGAAATTCTTGAAGCTGCGGCCGAAGAGTTTAGCAGAACTTATGGTGATGATGCCCTTAAAGTTGTTGATATGATGATGAATATTTTTGACCGTACAGATTATGTTGATATGTATTACGATAAGCAGGATATTTATGATCCTTTAATGAGTTATATAAACGATGAGATGTCATTGGAAGATGCTCTCAAAAAAGCGGAGGAAAATGTATGGATAAGGCTCAATGAGTAGAGGTAAAGGAGAATACAAGCAGTTGATTTTCTGCTTTGTATTTATAAACCGCATCTTATATTTTAAAAGGAAGGGGGGAATAAGAATGTCATATAAGAGTAAAGTTACTAAAAATATCTTGACTAACCCTATATCAACTCAAGGATGCACTGATTGTGCCACAAATTATGATTTTCCCGGCAGCCTGACTGCCGGAAAAATCATGACTACATATTAAAAAAGGAAAATACTATGGAGGCATAAATGAGAAAAGATAAGGATTTTGAAAAATTCAACTGGTTCTTAAAAAAATATATTTATCCTCAGCGGGTTAAAATAGCATTTATTGTTCTTTTAATTTTGGCCGGTTCGTCCATAGGGAATCTGAGCCCTTTTCTGTACGGCAAAATGTTGGACAGCATCGTCGCTTTTGATATAAATCATTTGATGCGTCTGATAATAATTTATTTTATTGTTACCGTAGGTACTACTATTCTCAGCATTTTTGAGGGTTATATGGGAAAGATGGTGTCTTTTAAAATCGTTAAGAGCTCTCAGAGGGATTTGTTCAATAAAATCGTCAGACTGAAGGCATCGGCTTTTGAAAAGTATACAACAGGTGAACTTATTTCACGATTAAACGGTGACTCCGAAGGGGTCGTAAGTTTTTTGCTGGATGTTATAACAAGCATTTTAAACATATTCATTAACATGTCAATATCGTTGTATTTTGTATTAAAGATTTCAATAAGGCTTTCTTCCGTTTCAATATTTTATATACCCGCATCTCTTATTGTAACCATTACGGCACGGAAGAGCTTTAAAAAACTGGCGGAAAAGAGAAAAGTTTTTAACGATAAATATTTCGGATATATAAATGAAGCTTTTTCCAACAACATAGGTATAAAATGTTTCAGACTTGAAAAAAAGGCATGTAAGAAGTATGACAATTTTATATCGAAGGAACTTGATATTGAAAAACATTCCATGGTTTTGAGCGGAATAATTCAGATGCTAAATACGCTGATTTCCGTAATTTCCTCCTTATATATTATTTATTTATCGGGGATTCTGATCAAGGGCGGTTTACTGACAATCGGTACCATGGTTTCCTTTAACACGTATATAAATAAGCTTTTTGCTTCAATTTCCCAAATTTTAGGTTTAAATATAAGCAAACAGACGGTTTCGGTTTCATTGGACAGGCTTATATCTTTGATTTCGGAAAAAAGTGAGGATATGGAGGAATCTGAAAAGAAATTGAAGGATGAACCGGAGTATGTTCATGTATGTAATGTCTCTTTTAAATACAAAGAGGATAGTGATGCGGTCATAAACAACCTTTCTTTCAGTTTGGATTCTCCGGGGTTTTACAGCTTTGTAGGGAAAAACGGATGTGGCAAAAGTACTCTTGCGAAATTGCTTGTAAAGTTATATGATGTTGATAGCGGTTATATGGAAATAAACGGTATTGATTATAAAAACTGTTCTATTGACAGTTTGAGAGAGAATATCACATATATTCAGAAGGAAGACTTCTTTTTAAATGATACCGTATATAATAATTTATCTTTGGCAAACGAAAGGGCTTCTTCAGATGATATATACGGGGCATGCCGGATGGCGGGGATTGACGGGTTCATAGATTCCCTGCCCGACAAATATGATACCGTAGTGGGAGAGGGAGGTTCGACTCTCTCCAGCGGCCAAAGGCAGAAGCTGAATATAGCACGGGCACTTTTAAAAAAATCTAAAATTTTAATATTTGACGAAACAACGGCCAACTTGGACGGTAAATCAGAAAAAAATGTAATTTCCATATTAAAGGAAATAAGCAGACATTCCATAGTCATTTTTATCAGCCATAAAGTTTCGTCAATAGTCCAAAGTGACAGGATTTTTTTGATGGAAAACGGAAGTATCGTTGACAGCGGTACTCATGAACAGCTTTCGAAAGACAATTATACTTACAGGGAACTTTTCAAATATTCAAACACTTAAATATGGATAAGGCTCAATGAATGATGTACGAGGAGGGGGTTTTGTGAAAAGACGTAAATGGTACGGTTTGATGTTTGTTTTGCCGGGTTTGTTGGGAGTCGGCCTGTTTTATTTAATACCTTTTCTTTTAAGCTTTTATTATACTTTTACCCAAGGCGTTTCGGAAGTGAAATTTGTGGGATTTGATAATTTTACAGACCTTCTGCAAAATCCCGCTTTTAAACTTGCGGCAAAAAATACTCTTATTTTTATGGCAATAGGAGTACCTTTATTGACACTGGCAGCTTTGTTTTTAAGCCTGTTAATGTCGGGAAAACTTTATTCCTTTCCGAGGTGGGCCATGCTGTCTCCCATTATCGTGCCTGTTGCTTCGGCACTGATGGGATGGAGCGCAATATTCGGCGAAGGAGGTATTGCAAATACCATAATCGGTTTTTTCGGAGGCGGACATGTGGATTTTTTCGGAGAAGCCAATGGGATGGCCACATTTATTTTAATTTTTTTAATCAAGAATTTGGGGTATATGATAGTGATATTTACAAGTTCTATTTCCGCCCTTTCACGGGAATACAGGGAAGTATTCCTGCTTGATTCTAAATCGGAAATTAAATATGCTTTTAAAGTGGTTATACCGCTGATTTCACCCATAATTTTCTTTGCCGTGATTCTCGGCGTGATAAACAGTTTTCAGATTTTCAGGGAGATATACGGCCTTTACGGTGATTATCCGCCGAATACACTGTATATGCTCCAGCATTTTATGAATAATAATTTCTTTAAGCTGAATTACCAACGGCTCAGTACGGCGGCATTTATTATTGTACTCTCCCTTTCCGTACTGATTTCCGTATTTTTGAAATATCAAAACAAGTCTTTTGAAAAATAAACGTAAAGAGGTGGCAACGACTATGAAGATGCCCAAAGTGAAGAACATATTTATTTTTTTGCTGTCAATATTTTGCCTCCTTCCTTTGATTGTGATGATCATAAAATCCTTTCAGGGAATGAGCGGCGGCTTTACGATTGAACAATACGGACGGGCTTTATTTCAGACGGAGGATTTCTTTATCGGATTTTGGAATTCCGTAATCTATACGGTTGTAATAATTGCAATCAATCTTCCCTTAAGCCTTCTTGCGGCCTACGGATTCAGCCGCTTTACCTTTCCGGGCAGGGATATTCTGTTTTGGGTCTATATTGTTCTGATGCTTATGCCTTTTCAGGCAACGATTGTCCCTCAATACCTGGCTCTCAAGGCCCTCGGCATTTTGGATACGCCGGAAGCGGTGATTTTGCCTAACGCTTTTTCCACTTTCGGGACATTCCTTATAGCCCAATATATGAGAGGGCTGGATAATGAGGTTTTTGATGCGGGGCGAATAGACGGGCTCAATGAATTCAGCCTGATGATGAAAATAGTCATGCCTATTTGTAAGCCCATAGTTTCTGCTTTGACAGTACTTCTTTTTATTAACTATTGGTCTATGGTGGAACAGCCAATTATATTTATTTCTGACAAGCGGTTTATGCCTCTTTCGGTCTTGCTCAGCGGTTCAGGAAAATTTTTAAATATATCCTTTGCCTGCGGGGTGATTTTTACCGTACTCCCCCTTCTTTTATATTTGTTTTCCTATGGGGACTTGATGCAGGGGATTGCTTTGTCTGCAGCGGTGGAGACCGGCGGAGGAGGGGAGCCGGCAAATAAAAGGAATGGTAAATCCTACGGAAAGAGGATCGGAAGGCTGATGGTTTCTTTTCTGATAGCCATGATTTCATTTACCCTTATAACTCAGAAGGTGACTTATATCATGACTGCCGAGGTAGAAACGGTATCACCGTTAAGCGGAGATTTAAGGGAGGACCCTAAGAGGGAGGACAGCAAATCCTTAGGGTATTTTCGGACGATTCTTCCTGCCGCATGTGTTAAATCCCAAGGTTCCAAAGGTTACGTTTATGTTATACAGGAAGAAAAATCGAAACGGAGAAGGACTCAGGTATCTAAGGTAATGGTGGAGATAACTGCTCAGAACGGATCGGATTATGCCGTTTCGGGGCCGGTAATGGATGATGCGCAGGTCGTGCTGTATACATCAAGGCCTCTTGGGGACGGGAGTTATGTAAGAGTGCTGGATAGAGGTGATATATATGATTAAAAAGATTGGGGCGGTTTCGTGTATTGTTCTGCTTATTCTGCTGATAGTTTTTCAGATTCATGTTATAAATTCTTTTGAATCTCTTCCTGAAAGAGCGGAGATCTTTTTGATAGATGATGATGGACGGAAGTTTTCTACGGAGGATATAGAGCCTCTTAACCAAGATTTTCTAATAAGCCGGATAAAAGAAAGGAATATATCCGTTGGTAAAAATAAAATTTCCGTAATATTGACGGACGAAAATTATCCTAATTTTTGGAATTTTGATATGGCAAGGGGAAAATGGTTTTCTGAAAATAAAGATGAAGCCGTAATCAGCAATAATCTTGCGGAGAAATTATTTCATACGGAAGATGCGGTCGGAAAGGAAATTGACCTTGGGGATGTTTCCTATACGGTCAGCGGGGTATATGAAGAAAAGGATTTGTATAAAAAAGCGGCTTCCGAAAGAGAAAGGATTTATGTGCCTTTGAACAGCAACTTTGATGAGGGAAATACGGACGTAAGCGTTTTTTTTGCTACGGGTAAAAAGGGAGAATGCGAAAAATTTTTTGCGGAAAGATTTGCGGAGAAATTCTCCTTATATACGGGGGCCGAGAACTATAAAGATTACGAAATCAAAGATATGACAAGAAACAAAGATATTATATCTCAGTTTTTAACGGGATATGTTTTTATTGTTCAATTGCTGCTCTTTATATTTATATGCCGTTTGTTTATACGGGATTTCGGATTGTGTTTTGACAAATACAGAAAGGCATCTGAAAAACAGTATTTAGGAGAAATTGTATCGGAAAATACCACGGAGATTTTAATTACCGCAATAAAATGGACAGTCATGGTATTTGCAAGTATTTTTTTAGTAAGAAAGATAATCGGCTTTCAATTTTATGTGCCCGGGAAATATCTGCCCCCGGATTATGTTTTTGATTTTAAGTTCTATTCCGGTATTTTTTCACAAAAGTCTGAAATTTCTTCTATGTTCCTTTCCGACTATAAAAATCTATACATAAATGTATTTCACCTTTGTACCGTAATTTCGGCTTCGGAAATATTTTTATCTTTGGTACTGTATTTGGTTTTATGGAAAAAAATTTTCTCAAGGCGCGCTGCCTAAGAGTATAGAAATTGATAAAGTAAAATAAAGAATTTTGGTTGAAAGGGTGGTTTGTATGGGTAGTTTGGTATTTAAAAATATATCTAAAATATATCCGGGCGGAGTTACGGCGGTAAGAAATTTTAATTTGGAAATAAAGGATAAGGAATTCATCATATTGGTAGGGCCTTCGGGATGCGGTAAATCAACTATGCTCAGAATGGTGGCGGGACTGGAGGATATTTCGGAAGGAGAATTGTATATAGATGACAGGATTGTAAATGATATACCTCCGAAGGACAGGGATATTGCAATGGTGTTCCAGAGTTATGCGTTATATCCTCATATGACGGTATATGAAAATATGGCTTTCGGATTAAAGCTCAGGAAGGCTCCCAAAGATGATATTGATAAAAAGGTAAGGACCGCGGCAAAATCTTTGGGAATAGAAGGACTTTTGGACAGAAAGCCAAAGGCTATGTCGGGAGGGCAAAAGCAGAGGGTGGCTTTGGGAAGGGCGATAGTGAGAAACCCCAAGGTATTTCTTATGGACGAACCACTTTCCAATTTGGATGCAAAGCTCAGGGTACAGACGAGGGCGGAGATAATAAAGCTCCATAATGAGCTGAAGACTACTTTTATATATGTAACCCATGACCAATTGGAGGCCATGACAATGGCAGACAGGATAGTTGTAATGAAGGACGGGATCATCCAGCAGGTAGCCGTTCCCCAGGAGTTATACGAAAATCCCGTAAATTTATTTGTAGCCGGATTTATAGGAAGCCCACAGATGAATTTTATAGATGTAAAGGCAGAGGAGAACGAGAGGGAATGTATGCTGGTATTCGGAAATACGAGGATTAATCTGCCTTTCGAAAAAGCGGAGATATTAAGAAAAGGAGGGTATTTAGGGGAAAAAGTTATTATGGGAATAAGGCCGGAAGATATCCATGATGAGCCGGAATTTTTAAAAGGGTCTGAAGACAGTACGGTAGAGGCAAGAATAGATGTGGTGGAGATGGTAGGTTCGGAGGCGTATCTGCATTTTATAACGGAAGGGGTCAAAGCGGTTGCAAGGGTAGGTTCGGGAAGCAAAGCCAGGACAGGCGATATTGTAAAATTAGCCTTTGATAAGAATAAAATCTATTTATTTGATGCAAAAACGGAAGAGTCCATATTATAAAATGAAAAGTTATTACACAAAAATATTAAATGATATGATAAAATATATAGTTAGTTAAATAAAAATAGGGAGGGGAAGGAATACAATGAAGAGAATTGCTGAAATATGCTGCGGTAGTTTGGAAGATGCTCTGATTGCACAGAAAGCAGGTGCCGATAGGATAGAGCTGAATAATGCCGTCTATTTGGGAGGATTGACTCCTTCCATGGGGACTATAAAGCTGACTGCCGAAAACTGCAATATTCCTATTGTAGTAATGGTAAGACCACGCCCGGGTGGCTTTTGCTACAATGACTATGAATTTAAAACTATGATATCAGACATAGAAGCTATGGGTAATTATAATATAGAAGGTTTTGCCTTTGGTTGTTTAGATGAAAACAGAAATATAGATAAAGAAAAAAATAAAACAATAATAAGTACTATTCATAAGTACCACAAAGATGCCATATTTCACAGAGCATTTGACTGTGTTAAAGATCCGTATGAAACAATGAAGATCTTGATTGATTTAGGAGTCAAAAGAGTTTTAACAAGCGGATTAAAGCCTAAAGCAGCAGAAGGAGCAAATTTATTATCTGAACTTCAATATATGTACGGAGATAAAATTGAAATATTGGCAGGCGGTGGTGTTAATGCATCAAACTGCTCTTATTTAATCAACAAAACCGGAATTTCTCAATATCATAGCTCATGCAGAATATGGAGGGCAGATCCAACTACAGTAAGTAATGTGTCATATGCTTATACTCAATCTGCTCATGAAGAATGTTATGAAATAGTAAGTTATGATAAAGCCCTTGAATTTATAAAGGCAGTAAGGGAAGGATAGAATATTTTATTATTACGTGGAGGAATGGGAAATGCATAAACGTTATATTGACATGCTTATATGCCCATCGTGTCATAACGAATTGATATGGAATATAGAAGATGAAGATGAGGATAGAATAATTAATGGGAATGCGGTTTGCCCGTCTTGTAAATCGGTATATGAAATTAGGAATGAAATTGCAGTATTTTTGACTAACGATTTATCGAGAAATGACCTTTGGAAGCATGGTGAAAGTGAGTTGGAAAGATATTTAGGAGAAAACCCTGATATTTATGATAAGCTGATGAATATACCGGAAGGAGAAATGAATGGAGCTGATTACTGGTTTAAGGCTTCATATTTTGAATCAAAAAATGACTTCAAGACAAGCTCTGGGATGTTTAAAAATGCCTATAAAAAAATATATACCCAAGATTATATTGATGGTTGGAAAAGTCAAATTGACTTTATAGTTAACAATATTAAGTCTGATAGACCTATAATAGACATAGCAAGCGGCAAAGGCTATCTTGTTGAAAAGCTGTTAAAGGAAAGGAAGAACTATGTTGTTGCTACGGATTTTAGTCCTACGGTTCTCGAAAGAAACAAGGAATATTATAAATACAAAGGCTTATATGATAAATTGAGCTTGATAGCATTTGATGCAAGAAGAACTCCTTTTAAAGATAATTCAGTTGAAATATTGACCAGCAATATGGGACTTCAAAATATTGAATGTCCCGGTGAAGTAACAAAAGAGATGAACAGAATAACAAAAGGTACGTTTATGTCTGTTATGTTTTTCATAGACAAAGAAGATAAGATTCATATGGATTTATTTAACAAATATGGAAATACAGCTTATGTTACAAGAAGTAATGCCGTTGATACATTTAAGAAAGCAGGCTGGAATGTTAATATCGCTAATTCGTTTTTAGCAAATATCATGCCTACGCCTGAAGGCAAAATTTTAAAGGGTGCAAGTATTGACGGATTTCCGATAGCCGATACAAAAATTGAGTTTTGTGTAATTCAGGCAACAAAATAATGGATTAGCAACAATTGTTAACCGGCGGCATGAAATTAAGCACATAGGATAGAAAGGAAGTAATTCATGGTTTTTATAGTTTTTCTTCTATTAGTTGTTTTTGTTTTAATTATAAAAGGTACGAATTTTGTAGATGTGAAGGAAGTGAAGATACGTGACAATAAGATAAAGGGATGTATCAGAATAGTCCATATATCGGATATCCATGGAAAAACCCGGTATTTAAACGGCAGTATCAGCAGTATTATTAATAAATACTGTGTCGATTATGTAATTTTAACAGGGGATTTATGTAATAATTCCGCCCAATTGGAAAATGTTATGGAAGAATTAAAAAAGATAAAAGTGAATAAAAGAATCCTTATAATATTAGGAAACTATGAAAGGACGGAAGTAAGCTATCTAAGGAAAAAAGAAACCGATATTATCAAAAAATTAGTTGGTTATAACAGCAATAAAATAAAAATTCTTATAAATCAATACGAAGTTATGGAAGATTCGCATAACAAAATACTTTTCTATGGTTTTGATAATTCCGTTTACGGCAATGAATCCTATAATAATGCTTTAAATGAAGAAAAATTTACATACAGAATCCTCTTTGCTCACTCCCCCAATATTATTGACTATATTGAAAAAATGGGCATACCTTTTGATATTATTTTGGCCGGACATACTCACGGAAACCAATGGAACATTCCTTTTGTCTGTAGGATATGGAATAAATATCCCCGATTTCCCAGCGGAGTGAATGAATATGACGGAAAGCATATAATTATATCGCGAGGTTTGGGCACTTCCAGGATACCTATACGTATAAACAGCAATCCCGATATTTCAATATATGATCTCTGCGGAAAAGAATGCAGATAGGGGGACGTTACTATAGTGATGATAAATTAAGAAAGATAATAAAAGAAAAATATAATATTGCTAACTTGACGGAAATGATTCCGGATAAAAGAAACGTAATTATTAAATATGTTACAGCGTGAAAGGTACAATGTCAGACAGTTAAGCAGGATATCGGGGTTAGGCAAGACAAAACGTCCCTGTGTCCATGGAAAATCTGAAGATTATTGAATATGATCCGTCCTACGCAAAAGAGGTTGCAAGGATAAAGATGTCATTTCAGTTAAAGCAGACCTTGGACTTGCCTCATTTGAGAGAAAGGCTTTGGTTTTTAAAATGGGGGATGCGGATTGTATTCTTTAAAATATAAAGGTCATCAATGGCTTAAATCCACGTTTCCAAATATAGAAATCAGTTCCGATTATAATCCTTGGTTTGGCGGAATACAGACTTTGCCCGAAGATTGGGATTTTAACTCAAAACCTGTATTGAAAGAGAAAATCAAAACGGATTTTATTGAAATCTCTGATAGCTGCGGTAACATATGGCATGGAATAAATTCAAGGCTTTTAATTAAAGAGTATAACGAATTCAAAGGGCTTGAAATAAATGAATACTTTTTAATGCTTCCCAAAGTTCCCGTATTATGCCACGTTATTGAGGTATCTCAAGATATGAAGATATTTATGAAAAATAGAGCATTTATCACGAAAACATTTTTTAATCTGAATAATGACCTTACCAAAAGCTATGTCGTGGCGGAGAATGAAGAACATGATTTTATAAAATATTAGAGGCGGAATGGGGGAATGCTTGGTATTGTTTAACCCATCAGCCATTTTTGAAGGAGAAAATTTAAATAATAAGCTTCAATTTTACTCAAACTCCCCATGGGATAATAAATACTGCAACATTAATAATGACGGAGTTGTACTTAAACATAGTTACAGGTTGAGTCTGGAAAACGGTTCGAAGGTTTTTCTGAACCCAAGGTTTTATATTATGATCGATGAGCATATATCGGATAAACTTCTTAGGTGTTTGGGTAATATAATGTTCTTTTGATCTAACTTTCAGTTAATAAATATTTCACGGCAACCGCACTAATAAAAAAGAACAACAGTATTTTTCTCATTGGGAGGATTCTTTTATGGGTAAATTTGTATTAATAGGAGGTGTAACCCCGCCTTTATCTTTGGATATAATTGATGAAGAGATAATTAGATTAACAGACAATAAAAAGCCAAAGGTACTTTACGTTCCGACAGCAGGAGGGGATGACCCGGATTATTGTGATTTTTTTAGGGGGATATATGAAAAAAGGTTTGGATGTGATCTTGACATACTGTATTTGGTAAGAGAAAACCCCACAGAGTATGAGATTAAAGAAAAGATTTTTTTATCAGATGTCATTTATGTTGAGGGTGGGGAGACCCAAAGGCTCATGGGCTATTTCAAGAAATATAAAATGGATGAAATTCTTCTAAAAGCATATAAGAATGGAATAGTTTTGGCAGGGAAAAGTGCAGGTGCTCTTTGCTGGGGAAGTTATTATTTTGAAGATGAAGAAATAAATGATTTCAAGAATTACACCGAGGTTGAATGTTTAAAATTTTTAAATTTTATTATCTGTCCACATTATAATATGGAAGGTTACAGCGAGAAAATGGATGCCATGATAAATATGCATGGCGGCGTTGGAATCGGAATTGAAAATAATTGCGCTCTGGAAATAATTAATGACAAATATCGCATAATCGCAACAAATTGTGATTCTAACGCTTATAAGGTATACCAAAGCGGGACAAAGATATGCCGGAAAATCATTATTAAAGATAGTAATTTCAGGAATATGAAAGAGTTGATTCAGATACCGAGTTAATAGAGAATTACATCTGATGATAGAAATTTTTAAAAAGGTGATTATATGAAATTTATAATAAAATTCATTCATATCATTTCAAAGATTAAGTGGAAAATCATTAAGCCTATTACAATAGGAGTAAGAATAATATTAATTGATAATAACAAAATTCTTTTAGTCAAACATACTTATGACAACTACTGGTATTTGCCGGGAGGCGGAGTAAAAAAAGGGGAATCCTTTGAAGAAGCAATTTGTAGGGAATTAAAAGAAGAGTTAGGGATAGAAATTGATGATATGAATTTATTCGGAGTTTATAACAATTTCAGTGAAGGTAAAAATGATAATATTATTATATTTGAATCTGAAAATTTTCAAATGAATAATAAAAAGAGTATAGAAATTGAAGAGTTTAAGTTTTGTGAGATTGATGATACATTAAAAGGATTATCTCCGGGAACAAAAAGAAGATTAAAAGAATATTTGGAAGGCAATAAACCGTATTTTGGTATGTGGTAGGGATAGATTGGTAAAAACAAAGTACTTGTTCTCTTTTCAATAACAAGATTATCACTGGGGGATTAATAAATAATGAATAAATTTGGTGTTCAATATTTAAATGAAGCATTAGAAAAAGAATTAAGGAAAAAAGTTTGCATTAGTGATTTAAGAGCTGAAAATAAGGAAATCAGAAAAACCCTAAAAAAATTTCAGCAAGGCTACACTAAAAGAAATTTGGAAGAAATAGACTCTTTTATGAAAAAAATTTTTATAGATTCACACGAAACATCTATATTAGGTACCGGAACCGGTGAGTTAGCTTTAGGGATTGATGAAGTAAGAAATTTAATCGAAGATGATTGGAAATATTGGGGAGATATAAATATAGACTGTGAAAATGCAAATATATCACGTTTTGAAGATGTTGCGTGGGTTTCGACTAAGGGATCAGTTAAATATATTTTTGAAGATACATTAGAGAGATATGATAATTATCTTAGTTTTATCAAGGACAAGGTTCACGATGATACACTTACACCCAAACAGAAAGTTACTTATATTAATTGGATTCTAGCATTAACTTATCATCAGCGTTTACAAGGAAAAAGAGAATATTTATGGCCTTTAGGTTTAAGCGGAGTTCTATTAAGAGATAAAGACAGATGGAAATTTAAGCATATTAAATTTTCTATTCCAAGGGCTAATTTTCCGGATGAACGTTTTGAAAATTCTAAACAATATACAGATAGTTATAACGAACAAAATAATAAAGCTAATGAATACAAATACAATCAAATCACGCCCCAAATAAAGAAGCTTTTAAAAAGTTTTCAAGTAGATATTTTAGGAATTGAAGATATTACAAAAGAGATGATAGAAAAATATTTTGTAAAATCAAAAATACCATATATTATTGGCCCTGAAAATCAATGGTATTATGGAATTGATCAGATCAATGAATTTTTTAATAAAAGCGATAAATTTAACGTAAATTTAGATATAGAACATTCAATTGCATCCACATCAGGCGAAATTACTTGGCAAGAAAACATAAAAATGGGGCCCTATCATATAACCATGCAAACGTTATTCATAGCAACATAGAGGAAATGAAATAACTATTATTATAAGGAGGTAAATATATGCACTTAGGTTCGATTTATTTAATAGTACAAGATTTTAATAAGTCAATTCAATTCTATGAAAAATTATTAGAAATGCCAGTAAGTGCTCAAAATATGCAAAGATTTGCTCAGTTTGAGTTTGAAGGAAATAATATTTCCATTATGAATGGTTATTTTGATGCCATGAATCCGAATTTAACTGTGTGTAAAGGAGAATATATAGAGGAATTCGATAATTTGGTTGCAATGGCAGAAGCTGAAAATACACATAAATTTGTATTAAATTTCTGGGCTGAAAATTTGGAAAAAGAAAGAGAAAAAATAGTACAGTTAAGTATTAGCGATAAATTGACCAAAATCAAATATATTAATAATGTAAAACCATATTATTATTTTCAATTGACAGACCCAGATGGAAATATTATCGAAATAACAGGTCAATATTCTCCAAAGAAAGGAGAATTTGATGAATGATAAAAACGAATTGGTACTCAAAGGATACGGTTGGATGCTAAAGTCATTTTCACAAGTAAATAAAGGGGAAGTAATTGATTACCTAATTAAAAATCACAAGAGTATGCCGAGAATTTCTTTTAGATATGCAATAGAAAAAATGGATAAAGAAAGCCATTTATATCTTATGGAGTTATAACATTATTTTAATATATAAATTGGAAGTTATAAATGGATATCTTTTATATTTATTAAAATGGGGGATTTACAAAATGTTAATATCAAGAAAAACAGGAGAAAAATATATACAGAATAAATATGAACGTATAATAGAACGGTATAATCCAAGTATGAAAAGCGATATCATTTCATTCCATTATCAAAATCCAAGAATTATTGACGGGTTAATTGAATGACTTGAAGAAAGTCCTGAGAGTGCATTAATTTTAAGAGAAGATAATATAAATAAGGGCAGTTGCTATATATGAACAAGGGGATTGTGCAGAAAGAGATATATGGATGTTTGTAGGAGAACAATATAGGAACCATGGTATAGGTTCGGAACTATTGTTTGCAATTCTTGAAGAAATGAAATTTGCAGGAACACAAACAGCTTTTTGTGATTTTGCGAGGAATGATATAATACATAATTTTTTATTCAAAAATGGGTTTGAGCATTATTGTTATTCTGTTTATATGACTAATGAAACAATTTTAAGTAAAGAAGAATTTACTGGTATTCGTCATTATGAGGATAAGGACTATATTGAAACTTTTGAACTTGTTTCAAGAGCGTTTCATAATATGCGGTTATCAGTTGGTTTAAATTCAAAATGTGATGAATCAACTGATAAATCACGAAACCAATATGCAGATAACAGCAATGATTTATTTGTATTAGAAAGTGATGGTAAAATTGTTGCCAGCTTGCTTTTAAATAAAAATTGCATTGAAAATGTTGCAGTTAAGATAGATTGTCAGAGGCATGGTTATGGTCGGAAAATGATTAAATTTGCGTTAAGCGAATTATATAGGAGAGGATATTCTAAATGTTTACTTTGGTGCTTAGTAGGCAATCCTGCTGAGTACCTATATAAAACAGAAGGTTTTGTAGCAGAAGATTGTTATGAGATTATGAATATGTTACTAAGTAATTGTAATTATATATAGGCTATATATGTGATTGGAAGTATCGGGAGGCCAAAGATGAATATTACTTTTAAAAAAGTTGACAAGGAAAATTGGGAAGAGTGTGCTGACTTAAGTGTTGAGGCCGTTGGGATGGAATAATTAAGTGTATTGCCGGTAGTAGAGGAGGAAAAGTTAATATGAAAAAATCTTTATTAAAAAGTAGAACTATTCTTCAGTTAGAAGAGAGTATTAAATGTCATGGTGATAGTGCAGTAGAAGAATTTTTATGTTATCTAAAAGAGAATGGAACTCCAATAATAGAAGAATTAGAAAATGATACGGAAAACGATTTGGTTACTTTTATATACAAAGGGGACAAGAGATGCAAAAGTGTCTTGTTTGTACCTGATATAGGAGTAGACAGATATAAAGATAATTATAAGGACTTTCGGATGGAAAGGATAATGGGGACGGATTTATGGTATATTACTTATGAAATAGAAAATAATATACGGTTAATGTACTATTTTTCGCCTAACGATCCCCTTGACAATAATTGGTATGATAGGTACATTAATAGAGTTGTATATGATAAATTCTGTAAGAACATATTAATTGAATATGATGATGGAAAAGAAGTAAAATGTTCCTATATAGTAATGCCGGAGGCACCAAAGCATGTTTGGGCTAAAAAAATAGATGGGATACCGGAAGGTAATATAGATGAATATAAATTTAAAAGTAAAAATATAGAGGACAAGCGCAGGATTAGAGTTTATACACCTTATGAATATGATAAGAAAGGAAAACCATATGGATTCATAGTTTTGACCGATGGACAGGACTATATTGATACTCTTATGGCTGTAGAAACTTTGAATAACCTCATAGCTTCCAAAAAAATACCCCCAATAATTGGAGTATTTATTGATTCGATAGAACAAACAAGGGAAACAGAGCTTAATTGTAGTGATGTATTCCGCGGATTAATTGCTGATGAGATAATTCCATGGATTAAAAACAATTATGATATCTCTGGAAATCCTCGGGAAGCAATAATCGGGGGACTTAGTTCAGGAGGTTTAGCAGCATCATACATAGCTTTAAGTCATTCCGAAATTTTTGGAAATGTTCTTTCTCAATCAGGATGGTATTGCTATAAACCGGAAGGGTTTATCACCATTAATGAGGATTGTTTTATGAGTACAAAGTTTAAAGAAAGAGATAAACTTCCTATTAAATTTTATTTAGATGTAGGTATATTAGAAAATAGAGAGACAATGATTGGCACAAACATAAATCTGAGAGATACCTTAATATCTAAAGGATATCATGTTGATTTCCAATGGTTTAACAGCTCTCATGACTATTTATCATGGGGAGAAACTTTAGCACATGGTTTGATATCTCTTATCGGAATAAAATAGATTTGGTATTTAACAATTAGTAAATTGACAATTAAAGAAAAGAGGGTTTAAGTAATGACGGGCATGGGGACGTTTGAGATCAGTGATAAAGTTGTTATTTTTAAAAATTACTCCAGCAAAAATGCGGATTTGTAG
>ENA-UOOK01003834-UOOK01003834.1-fermentation-metagenome-genome-assembly--contig:-NODE-3834-length-16702-cov-4.293867_pt1 | contig 16702 bp, 14 predicted proteins | sample MGYA00245777_ERZ724023 | MGnify/ENA primary metagenome ERZ724023 (study PRJEB28704, sample SAMN03018312) | fermentation metagenome | biome: anthropogenic terrestrial biome; feature: soil; material...
GTCAGGGCAGCCGCCGGCTATGCAAAGGGCAGGATCCCTGTCTGCACCGTTATCGGCTTTCCCAACGGATACGGGACCACCGCCGTAAAATGTTTTGAGGCTTCCGATGCCGTACATAACGGAGCGGCGGAGATCGACATGGTGATCCATGTTGGCTGGCTGAAGGACAAAAAATATGATTTGCTGTCGGATGAAATCCGGGCGGTGAAGACGGCCTGTGAAGGAAGACCGCTGAAGGTCATTATTGAAGCCTGCCTGCTGAACGAGCAGGAGAAAATCAAAATGTGTGAGATCGTATCGGAATCCGGAGCGGATTATATCAAAACCTCCACCGGCTTTTCCACCGGCGGGGCTACAAAAGAGGATGTCGCCCTGTTTGCGAAGCATGTGAAACCTCATGTGAAAATCAAGGCGGCCGGCGGGATCTCCTCCCTGGAGGACGCGGAAGAGTTTTTAAGGCTGGGTGCATCCAGGCTCGGCACCAGCAGGATCATCAAAACCGTGAAATCCAAAAAAACAGGCAAACAGCAACAGACTTCTCAGTCGGATCCTGCAAACTCCTGACATAACGACGAAACCTGTCCATCAATGAATGATAAGCAGAAACAAAAAAGCTGCCTCAGCAAAACTCTGCCGGGGCAACTATTTTTATGATCATTCTTTTCATGTAACTCTCTGCGTCTTTTATATTATCAGAAGTTTTCCGCTTTTACCTCAAAGAAGGACTTCGGATGACTGCAGACGGGGCAGACATCGGGCGGAAATTTCCCTTTGTATACATATCCGCAGTTGCGGCATTTCCAATATACCTCTCCACCCTTTTCAAACACGGTTCCGTCCTGGATGCCCTTCAGAAGCTTCTGATAGCGCTCATCATGTTCTTTCTCGATTTCACCGACTTTTTCAAATAAATCGGCTATCTTGTCAAGGCCCTCCGCTCTTGCTTCCTCGGCAAAGGTTTTGTACATGCTGGTCCATTCCCCGTTTTCACCCTGAGCCGCAATCTTCAGGTTTTCTTCCGTGGATCCGACCTTGCCGTCATTCAGGAGCTTGTACCAGATTTTTGCATGCTCCTTTTCATTGTCCGCAGTCTCCGTAAAAATAGCAGCTATCTGCTCATATCCGTCTTTCTTGGCCTGGGAGGCAAAGTAGGTATATTTGTTCCTGGCCTGAGACTCTCCTGCAAATGCTGCCGCAAGATTCTTTTCTGTTTTTGTTCCTTTTAAATTCATCTCTTGTCTCCTCCTATCATAATTGATATTTAGTATATAACCATAATTGCATGACTTCAAACATTGTCGGTATGAAGACTCATCATCCAAAAAGCTTTTTGCAGGCTTGATTTCCCATATGAAACGGCGAACGGCATCCATCAGCCTTTGATACTGCCGATCATGATCCCCTGTATGAAATAGCGCTGCAGGAAGGGGTATACCAGCAGAATGGGGATGGTAGCGACCATTATGGTGCAGTATTTCACCAGCAGGCGATAGCTTTCCTGTTGGGACTGCCCGACCGAACCCAGCTGTGTCATACTCTTCGTATCGTTCTTGATCAGGATCTCCCGCAGCAGCAGCTGCAAAGGATATTTTGTTTTACTGGAAATAAACAGAGACGGATTGAACCATTCATTCCACATACGAACCGCGTAAAACAGGGCAATGACGGCCACCGTTGCCTGCGCCATCGGCACCATAATGACCCAGCAGGTCCGCCAGTCCCCGGCGCCGTCCAGCTTCGCGGACTCCACGACGCTCTCCGGTACAGCGGCGAAGGCTGTGCGCATCACGATCAGGTTCCAGGTATTCACGGCAATGGGAAGGATGATCGACATACGGGTATCCAGCAGATTCAGATCTTTTACAAGCAGATAAAAGGGAATCAGACCGCCCTGAAAATACATGGTGACAATGATGATCTTCATGACCAGTCTGTTCCAGTGCGGGCCCTTGCGCGACAAGGCATATGCGCCTATGATGGTCAGGAACATGCTTAATGCGGTGCCTGCTCCCACATAGAAAAGCGTATTCAGGAAACCGGAAAGGATATTGGGGTTTTGCATCACCAGCTTATATCCCCGCAGATTCAGCTCTCCAAGGGGCCACAGATAAAAGCCGCGCTTGCTGAAAACCATGAGCGGGTCGCTGACAGAAGCTACCGCGACATGCCAGATTGGATATAAGCAGACAATGCTGATAACGAACAACAGAAAATAATTGAACACGGAAAATGCCTTTTCTCCGGTGGTTTGTTTTATCATAGCTCCTCCTCCTGCCTACCATAGACTGGTTTCCGTCAGCCTGGCACTGATCCGGTTGGCCGCTACGACCAAAATGCAGTTGATCACGGAATTGAACAGCCCTACCGCCGTGGAAAAACTGAAGTTATTCTCGACGATACCCTTGCGGTAAACATAGCTGGAGATCACATCCGCGGTTTCATAAGTCAGGCCGTTGTACAACAGAATGATCTTTTCAAATCCCACGCTCATCATGGCTCCGATGCGGAGAATCAAAAGAATGGCGATCGTAGGCAAAATGCCGGGGACACTGACATGGATCGCCCTCTTGAACGCTCCGCATCCGTCGATGGTTGCCGCTTCATACAGCTCCGTATTAATGGAAGTCAATGCGGACAGGAATATAATGCTGTCCCACCCCAGGTTCTGCCAGATGTCGGAACCGACATAAATGGAACGGAAGTATTCCGGCTTGGACAGCAGATTGACCGGCGTTCCTCCCAATATTCTGATAATCTCGCCGAAAACACCGTCGGATGCCGTGAAGTCGATCAGCATGCCGCAGATAATAACCGTGGAGATAAAGTGGGGCATATAGGTGATGGTCTGGACCGTCCTCTTATATCCGGTGTGTCTTATCTCGTTGAGCAGCAATGCAAAGACAATGGGCAGCGGGAATCCGATGACCAGGTTCCAGAAGTTGATCAGGACCGTATTGCGGATCACGCGGAAAGCGTATGGGCTTGCGAAAAACTCGATGAAATACTTTGTACCGACCCACGGGCTTCCCATGATCCCCTTGCGGGGAGCATACTCTTTGAAAGCCAGCAATATCCCGTACATCGGTCCATAGCACCATAGGATATAGTAAGCCAGTACCGGCAGGATCATGAGATACACCGGCCAGAATCTGCGCCAGTCCCTGGCTACCATGGCGCTCCAGCTGCGGTCTGGCGGGGCGGGTGTTTCGCCGGGCCTTGTTTTTAACGTCTTCATATCCTTTTCACCTCTTCGTATCAGGAGCATCATGCAGGATTGCGGCAATCCCGCATGATGCTGCAGTCATTCGGGCAATCAGCGTGCGAAGTAGCGGTCCAACGCCGCCTGTTTGATTTCGATGGCACGGTCGATGCCCATGCCTTTGACGGTTTCCACAAACTTATCGAAATTGTCCAGAGGTTCCTGCCCCGTAATGAATTTCAATGTCATTTCTTCCCGGAGCGTATTGATCTCCGCCATGATGGTGGACAGTTCCCTGTCTTCTTCCGATGTCTGGCTGATGTTTTCCGGCATCAGCCAGCTGGAATCCTGGGTATCCCACAGCTCGATGCATTCGAATACTTCGGGTTCGAACTCATATGCTGCGGAATTACGCAGGTAAGGCCCTTCATGCAATTTGAACAGAGGATACAGTGTCCAGAAATCCAGTCCTTCGTCATTTTCAAGGCGGGGATAGATCCATTTCACTTCGCCCTGATCATCCCACTCGTAGGAAACCCCTTCCGGTCCATAGGAGCAGAGGTCTCCGCCGTCCTGGCTGTACCAGTAGTCTTCATATTTTACGGCGTCCTCCACAATACCGTCGTCGATAAGCCGGGTCGTGAAGTAGTTGCGGGCGCTGCGGACCGTCGCGTTGTCCTGATGCAGATGGATTTCCTGTCCGTCATAGGAAGTGGGCTGCAGGACAGGCGTCAGCTTCCAGTCGGGATCCTGCTGCATTCCGCTTAACTTTGCCTGGCCCAGTTCCCCGTAGGCCAAACCGCAGGCGCCATACTGCCCGTTCGCCAGATTTGCCTGATAGGAATCGGCATCCCGGGTGGCAAAATCGGGATCGATCAGTCCGTCCTTATACCATTTGTTCATCAGGGTAAGGAAGTCCTTATAGCCCGGTTCGATGGGGCCGAAAGCAACTTTGCCGTCTTTGTTGATAAAATCATATCCGGCTTCAAAAGAACCGGCAAACATATAGTTGGTGGCAACCCCATACCATTTCGCAATATTCAGCCCCAGAGGAGCGATCCCCTTCGCTTCCTTCATGGCCCGGAGCATAGTGTCCCAGTCCCCGATGGTTTTGGGCAGTTCCAGTCCCAGTTCCTTGACCCAGTCCTCGCGGACCCAAAGGCCGCTCCAGGGATCGGTCGGTACGATGTCCAGCATCGGGAAGTAGAACATCTTGCCATCGTCATCCACAAAGTCACGGTTGATATCTTCCTTGTTTTCACGGATCCATTTGATGTTGGGCATCAATCCCTTGTCATAGTATTCGGTCAGTTCGATATAGATACCGTCTTCCACGGCCTTGTGATAACCGCCGGTATAAGCCGGAGGTCTTACAAAAATATGCGGCAGGTCCAGGGAAGAAACCTTCAGGTTGAAATTGTCCGTTTCCTGGCCGACCGGCGGATAGACCCACTCCAGCTTGACATTGGTGCGTTTCTCCAGTTCCTTGTAGACTTCACTTTCCTCCAGGCCTTGCATTACGGTGGAATTGAAGCTTTCCCAGATAACCAATGTGATCGGTTCTTCGACTATAGGCAGCTTGGTGGCGTTGATGCCGTTCAGATATTTGTCTGCGCGGTTGTCATACTTGACGGGAGTCAGATTGTATGGTCGGCCATTGTTGGTGTCCGGGCCTTCTTCCGGCATGTTTTCCTCATTGCCGGGGGCTTTCGTGGCATCTTCGGGTTTATCGGAAGGCTTATCTCCGGCAACGTCTTTCCCACCGCCCGAGCCGCAGCCGACTGCCAGAACCGTGGCCATAACCAGCACAAGAAGTAGAGCAATCAGGTTTTTAAGTTTCACAGCATTTCCTCCCTTTATGATTTTATTATTTTTATTTCAAACTATTCACCGGAAGAAATCTTTCCAAAAGCAACTGACCCAGAAAGGAAGACATGGACCTGAGATACCCTTTTGTCATCCCCGCCTGTTTTGGTTCGCCTTGTCAAGGTCCCATCCGGGTGAATAAGTTCGGAATCCAGTGAGTTAAATTATCAAAACCACAAACCTGCTACGATGAAAAAGAACATTGTGATAAACGATTCAACCGGCAAAATAAAGTCATATCATTTGGGTAGGTGCTATACTTACACAGGAGATCAAATAATACTGATCTCGACATCTATACTTAAAGCTATTGCCATATATCAGATGTTATAAACTAAATTGGTACGGTTACATGTTTAGGATCAAATTAATATTGCATCAATCCTAAATATATCTCTCTTACCAATAATATATTACACATTTTAATAGGATGCAAGTGGATTTTTGTGGAAATTATCTATATTTTTATGTAAGTTTATATATGTTTATGTCAAACTATGGTCGCCAAGCCAAATTAACTTGTTGAATGAGACTGGAGAAATATAAAATTATGTCGGATACAGTAATAAATATTTTTATGGGAAGAATCTTTTTTAATCCGAGTTTATCTATGCAGATGAAATCAATTTTAATACAATACGCTATTTTGCAGCAATACGACTTTTTACAGTAGGATCCTGCTTATGATATACTGGTAATACAAGAAATGCTATAAAAAGGAGAACGGTATGCACGAAACAACAGCAAAGGGCATCCTCTCTGCACAGAATGGAATGAACCTGTACCGGGGCTGCACTCACGGGTGTATCTATTGCGATTCCAGAAGCCGATGTTATCAGATGGATCATGACTTTGAAGATATCGAGGTCAAGAAAAACGCTCCGAAGCTGTTGGAAGATGCCCTGCGCAGAAAAAGAAACAAATGCATGATAATTACGGGATCCATGTGCGACCCCTATATTCATCTGGAAGAAAAGCTGAGATACACCAGAAGGTGTCTTGAAATTATCCTGGCCTATGGATTCGGAATGGCAATCCAGACCAATTTGAAGCAAAGATATATCAATAGATATGAGAACTCCTATGAAGTTATGAGTGACAACAATCCAGGCTTAATGCGGATCTTCCTTCAGGAATGTGAAAAACATCATATCGTATGCAGCAATGAAAGACTGTTTTCATATCGACACAAGCTCGAAAGCAGGGATGAAGCCAGACAAATCAGCCTTTTCGACAGGTGAGACGGGATTAAGGGCCAGACATAAAAATCCATATGATTTACATTATGCCTCCACTTGACATAAATACGTGATTATTATACGATCAGTAAGCGGGAGGGCCGCGTGTGTGCCGGATGGTTCAAACACGCTTTTATGTCCATGGAGGTTACTGCGATGAGTGACAAAACAAAATGCAATTCCTGTGTAAACTATATTTATGATATGGAGTGCAATTATTATGAATGCCAGGTGAATCTGGATGAAGACGAGATGGGTAAGTTCCTGAGCCGTTCTTTTGATGACTGCCCCTACTTCCAGTTCTACGATGAATATAAGACAGTAAGAAAGCAAAACTGAATTTTTCCTGCGGATAGCATTTGGCGTCGATATTCCTGCATCGTGCTCCCACTTGCTTCTTCTCATCCTTTTGTGAATCCATTTGCTGATTTGATTGACAAAGAAAGTTATATACGCTAAAATATGAGTGAATGAAAAAAACATTCATTCTAAGATGAAGGTGAGAAACTTGCTGGATAAAAAAGCTGCGATTTTTAAAGCCGGAACGGAATTGTTCCTGTTAAAGGGTTTTAAGGATGTAAATGTTTCCGATATAACAAGAGAGGCAGGAGTAAGCGTAGGAACCTTCTACAACTACTATGCCTCAAAGGAGGAGCTTTTCGCAGAAATATACCATAAAGAAAATGAAAGGGTAAAAAAGGCCATTATCGAATCCATAAATGTGGAAGATGATCCCGTTGCCATAACCACAACATTTATTTCGCAGGTAATGGAGGCTTTAAAAACCAATTTAGTCTTAAAAGAATGGTATAATCGAGACATTCTGGGCGAATTGGAATTGAAATGCCGTAATAATAAGGATGATAGTTTTGTATATGTTTTTTTTAAAGAATTACTGAAAAAATGGAGAGCTGAGGGGAGAATCCGAAGCGATATTGATGATTCCCATATCCTTGCCCTATACGATTCCTTAATCTATCTTGATACTCATAAAGAGGAAGCCGGAATAGATCAATATCCCCTGACAATGCAGCTTCTCATAGAGTTTATTATGAAAGGCATAACTGATTTTAAAAGGGAATAAGCAATAGATGTTTATTCTGATGGCATACTGGCAGTCGTATCTTCAACTTTCAGAATCGCATCGCTTGTGAAAAAATAACATAACATGTAAAATACCCTGCGGATATTCGGAGTAAAAAATTCTTATCTGAAATTCTTATTGATTTTATCCGGCCGGGATGTTATAATTCGAATATAAAAAACGAATATTGTCGAAAACATGATTGCCATATAAGTCCACAAATAAGGTGTGGAAGTCTCTACGTGGCGGCCGTAAATTGCCTACGCTATGGTGTTCTTTTTCATATTGCTTTTTGTGATCCATAGATTATCCCTATCGGTCATTCTATGGCATTTCAAATATTGTAATGAAAAGACAAGGAACACTGTTCCCTTGTCTTTTTTATTTTTATTTTCAGAAATGGAGGAGATACCCTTTGAGAACTGCAGGACTTGCAGACAGAAGCCGCCTTATCGCAGCTGCAATGCAAAAAATACCGTGTGATCTGACGATAGAAAATGTGCAGTTGGTAAATGTCATCACCGGTGAAATCTATCCCGCTTCCGTGGACGTGTTGGACGGAATGATCGCCCGTGTCCGCGAAGAGGGGGAAACCAGTATTCAGACAAGCAGGCTCGTTTATGAGGGCAATGGTGCTTATCTGATTCCGGGATTCCTTGATACCCATATGCATGTGGAGAGTACTATGATGATCCCGGAGCAATTTGCCAGGGCGGTCCTCCCCTGGGGAACTACCACTGTTGTTACCGACCCTCATGAAATCGCCAATGTGATGGGGATCAAAGGCGTGAAATTCATGATAGAAAACGCCGGAAATGCGCCTCTGCGCCAATATGTGCTCGCTCCCTCCTGTGTACCGTCGGTTCCGGCACTGGAAGGAGCTGGAGCCGGTTTCCTTGCAGCCGAGATTGCAGATCTGCTGGATACCCCCGGGGTAATCGGCATTGCCGAAGTCATGGATTATGTAAATGTTATAAAAGATGAAAAGCGTATGCATGATATCTTAGCGGAGGGTCTGAAACGGGATGTATTCATACAAGGTCATGCTCCCGGATTGAAGGGCAAAGAATTGCAGGCATATATTGCTGCCGGCCCGGCAAGCGACCATGAGTGCCGTTTTACCGAAGAATGCGCCAAAAAGCTGCGTGCCGGCATGCACGTCAATCTGAAATCAAGCTCCCTGTCCGATTTTCTGATGGAATCCCTCAAAGGCCTGAAAGGGATGCGTTATACCGATTTTGTTTCCCTCTGCACCGATGATGTCCACGCCAAGGACATTCTGGAAACCGGTCACCTGAACCGTGTCGTTCGGAAAGCGATCAAACTTGGCACCGAACCCATGGATGCCATTCGCTATGCCACGCTGAACGCAGCGCGGGAATATGGTTTTACCGATCTGGGAGCGATTGCTCCCGGTTATGTTGCAGATCTGCAGTTGGTTGAGGCACTGAACGGCGAACAGCCCATAGCCGTATTCACCAACGGACAGCTGACAGCGGAGCACGGTAAATATATCCCCCGTGAATGGGAAGAAAAGAAGCAGCATTCCTTCCCCAATACCATGAATATGGACAATATCACCTCGTCCGAGGATTTTGTGCTAAGAGCTCCGGATGGAACGATCGACAAAATCCGGACAAATGTAATTGTGAGCAAATTCAAAGGCGGACCTTTCAATAAGGCAGTTTGGGAAGATTTGCCCATTACCTGCGGCAAGGTGGATATCAGCGGGGACCCGAATCTGGCATATGCCGCCGTATGCAACCGTCATGGGAGCGGTGACCGAACGATTGCGCTCATCCGGGATTTCGGTCTGGTACATGGCGCAGTTGCCTCAACCATTTCCCATGATTCGCATAATCTTTGCATTGTTTATAAGGATCCGACGGACGCATACGCGGCGGCCGAGGAATTGCGCCGGACAGGCGGCGGGATCACGGTTGTTTCCAATGGCCGTATCCTGGCCACCGCTGCCCTGCCGGTCGCCGGGCTCATGTCTCCTCTGCCGGTCGAGCAGCTGGCTGTTGAGGTGGATGGAGCAATAAAAGCGATCTGCGAAGTTTGCGGGGGACAAAATGTTTTTCATAAAATAGCATCGCTTGCACTGGTCGTCCTACCGGGTACTCTCCTTTCCGACAAGGGTATGGTGGATGGACCGAATCAAAAATTCATGCCGATATTCGGATGAAGAGCAGAAAGATAGGTAACAAAAAACTGGATATAGGGGTGCATAATAATGTTAAATAACTATTTTGAACTGGAAAAGAGAGGGTCCAACGTAAGAACCGAAATAGTGGCCGGTATCACCACATTTGCTACCATGGCATATATACTTGTTGTCCAATCCTCCATGATGGCCGATGCGGGTATGAACCCAAAGGGCGTCATGATCGCAACCGCTCTGATGTCCGGAATCTTTACCCTCATGTCTGCATTCTATGCCAAGGTACCTTTTGCTCTGGCACCCGGTATGGGTTCCAATGCGATCATGGCATACTCTATCGTTGCAACCGGCCAGGCCACCTGGCAGGTCGGAGTAGGAATGTTTGTGGTCACCGGTGCCATATTGGTCCTGCTGACGCTTTTTAAGGTCCGGGAAGATATGGTCCGTGTGATGCCGAAAAACCTGAAGGTAGGCATCGGTGCGGCAGTGGGGATCTTCCTTGCCAGGCTGGCAGTCGTGAACGGCGGATATGTGCAGAAGGATTTTTCAGATCTGGGCGATTTGTCTCAGCCCGGTGTTCAACTCGCATTTATCGGTCTTGCCATTGCATTGGTCCTGAATTACCTCCGTATCGAAATCAAGGGAAAACCGTATCAAATCCGCGGCGCTTATCTGATTTCCATTCTTCTGACCACGGTAATCGGGATTTTCATGGGTGTCGTCAAGGTCCCGTCTTCCATCGTAAGCTTCGATTTGCGTGCCATAAGCGAGGTCGCCTTTCAAGCGGACATAAGAGGCGTCTTCACTCTTGCCAACATTCCGATATTGATTTTCTTCCTGTTCAGCGATTTTTTCTCTACAATGGGTACCTCCCTGGGTTTAGCCGGGAAAGCAGGAATGCTGGATGAAAACGGCAATTTCCCGGAGATCAGCCGTGTGTTCCTGACCGATGCCGTCGGCACCTCCGTAGGCGGAATGTTTGGCATAACCAATGTTCAGACCTATGTGGAATCCGCAGCCGGGATTGAAGCGGGCGGACGTACCGGACTTACGGCAGCTGCTGCCGGAGTCATGTTCTTGCTCTCCATGTTTTTCTCGCCTTTGTTCCTGATGATCCCAAGCGCTGCGACTTCACCGGTCCTTATTCTGATCGGCGCATCCATGCTGGAGGTTTTGAAGGGCGTTGACTTTACCCCCATTGAATGGACTCCTCTGGCTCTTATGCTCCTGACAACCGCATTTACAGGAGATTTTGTCCTGGGCGTTGCTTTGGGTGTTATCGTTCATGTACTGATTTCCCTGGTCCAGTATGTATTTACCATGGACCGGAGTAAAATTCCGACAGTAGGAACTTTCCTGATGGCTGCCATCATGTCCATCAAGTTTTTCGTATAATGCCGTAATCCCGTATCGCGTCACATATCATCCTTCCGGTACCGGTGAGGCCGACGACCGGTTGATCCCAATACGGGCAGAAAATTTCTGCATCTTGGCGACAGGAACCTTCTGCCCGTATTGGATAAACCATCAGAAAAGAAAAAGCGGCTTACTACCGAAGAGTTGACTTTTCTGAGATTTAAAGGAAAAAGTTGTATAAGCAGATATACTCGTTATTATTCACAGGAGGGATTCACCCCTCTCCCTGAAAAATTCCGGACAGTTCGGTCTGTCCGCATGAATAACAGGACTTAACCTCTTTCAGCATGCTTTCGTAAAATAATATTGCGGAAGCTTGCCGCTCCTTCGCGATTTGCTTACCTCTCCGAGTGAAAAATTTATCGTAGAGCTTTTCCAATTTAAACTTGTATTCCTGAAAGAAGGATGGTATCGTGTCATTTTCGCCGTCTGAAACGTTTCCGTTTTCATCCAGGGAATACAACGGTTCGGAAACCTGACCCTTATAAATCAGAGTCCGTGCAATCCCTAATGTGCCTGTAGCATCCAGTTTATCCGCGTCAAAGAGTATTTTTGCCTCGATGCTTTCCGGCAGGTGATCGCTTCGGAAACGATGGGTCGTGATGCATTCCCTTACATGCCATGCCCGCTTATCCGGCCAGCCGTTTCGGACCAAAAAATCATAAGCTTGTTCCCCTCCCACCTTTGCATGGTTCAAAGCGGGATTCCTGAATTGTGCTTCTCTCCCGATGTCATGAAGCAGACAGGCGGCTATCAAAATATCCGGATCAACATTCTTTTCATATTTTGCAATACCAAGTGCCATGTACAAAATGCGATAAATATGCTCTTTGTCATGGGCGCTGTCTTTCATGCACTCCAGCATATAGCTTTCAATGTTTTCATACTCCGATTTTTTCATAGATATATCCATTCCTCTTAGTATGCCTGTTTTCATAGAACAATTTAGATTTCCAGAATTCCGGCACAAGATAAAATTTGCTTTTTGCAATCAACTTGCCGCCTTCGACGAGATGGTGATTGGATTTTTTATCATCCGTTCGTGCGAGGTTATGGCGTTTGCTCCTTTGGAATATTATGGTATATCCTCTCCATCCAGTAAGTTGAGATAATCTCACGGTAGGCTTTCGATTTTTGGTTCTCGCCCACGTTCATATGCCCGCCATGAATGACAAAGGAATCCGGCTTTTCCACAATCAAATGGGAGGTGAAACGATAGCGCCCCGCTTCATTCCTGTATTGATCAAGGTAGGCGAGAGCCGAAGAAAACCATGCCGAGCCTCTTGCTGACTTAAAATGCGACAGGACGAATAAGGTAAACAAAAGAGAAGCAAGGTCGCCCTTGTCAAAAGTCATAGCCCGAAAATCCAGCAGATGCAGTTTGAAGATGATGGCTTTTGCGTTATACGCGCTGCCGGGGGCGTAGAAATATCCATACCTTCGGTTGATATTGCCATAACCTTCGCCAAACAACCATTCTGCTGTAATTTCCACCTTATTCTTATCCTCGGCGGTGAGAAACGGGTACATACCGGCAAACAGAATAAAGTCGTGCATGTCCGGCAGGGCGATATGTCCGTCAGCGTATAAATCGGTATTGATGATATACGGCTGCCACTCCTTCTTAACGCCTTTCAACTTTGAACCGTCGACATAAATGCCATATTGTTTCTGCTTCGTAAAGTTATACAGTATATCAATTCGCTTGCGGGCAATGTGTAAGACGGCGGGGTTGTCGTAATAACCGAGAAACGGCAGAAAACAGCACAGCACCTTTTCAAAATCACGGAAATGATAAAGCTTGCCGAAGCTAAGCTCATCGGGCGGGACGTCCTGAATATGCCGGTTCAGGAACTGCGTAATGAACGCCATGATCTCAGCAAACGGCTGAACGCTTTTTGATAACCCCAAAATCCAACACTTGCCTAATATGTTCTCCATGCGGTAATCATGGCTGCCATGAATATCGCCGATGTGATCCGTCCGCGAACGCTCCGCAAGACGCGAAAACCACTCCGAAACCTCACGGTTTTGGAGCAGGCTCTCGGCATTCTCTGTGTCATTGGCGAGGTTGTACCGTATCGGCGCATCTGCTGTTTGCAGAAGCCATGAATGGTATGAAGTCATAAGGCTATTCCTTCCGGGATATAATCCCTTGTTATCTCAACGCAGCCATCAGCTTAATATCTGAAATATACTTACGCGCGGCAACACAATCTATTACAATTGGCATACCTTGCCATCAACAAGCCACTCTTTTTCCCACTGTGCTCCCATGTAATCACACTCCAATTATAAACTATATAACCTGACAACAGTGCGTCATATTATAAATATTTCTTCGCAATTTTTTCAGCTTTTACCCTTTTACCCGGCTAATCTCCCGTATATGCCCGGAAATCAGCCGGATGTTTCTGACGGATGCCATCGGCACCTCCGTCGGCGGCATATTCGGAGTAACCAATGTTCAGACCTATGTGGAATCTGCGGCCGGAATCTTCTGCCCGCATTGCCCGGTTGCACCTATGCCCATCGGCAGGTGCCTGCTTTTGCTGTACGACGAAATGCTATGCCTGGATTTCCTCTATGGCAAGGAACAATTGCGCCTCTTATCCGTCATGGCGGAACAAACCGGCAATCACATTCCAAAAGTCACGGAACATATTCTTGACACGAGTCCAGAATGTGCCCGAATCGGTTGCCTCCTGCGCGGAAGTCTCCTCCTCCGATTCGTCGTCCTCTTTAATTTCCTGACTGCGCATGATGTACTGAATGCTGGTGGGAGTGCCGTTTTTGGGAGAGGTAAGTGAGACGGGCTTTGCTTCGGCATCCATCAGCAATATGTTGTTCTCCTCGCCGGTATGCTCGTCCCATTCGTCATCAACAAGATCGGTAATGGTGTCTTTGGCATTTCGGATGGTGTCCGTTTCATCCAAACCGGAGGAGGAACGCCGAAGGGCTTCCGCCATACCGCTCAGTGCCTGCTTGGTACCGGCATCCAAATCGGTGCCACTGCTGTGCAGCAGGGATTTGGAAGAATCGAGAAACTGATCGGTGTCCCGCAAATTTTTCACCAGGGCATCGGAAAGGGTACGGGTATCGGCCAAAGCCTGTTGGGTATCCGGCACATAGGAATTGACCGTATCGTTCAGGCTCTGAATCTCATCCAGGGTGCGGTCCGCGTCTTGACTGACCCGCACGGACAGATCTCCCAGTTCGTCCAGATGATTCGTCAGAACGGCGGTATCCCCTTCGTATTTCTTCAGATCTTTCAGCAGGTTCTCGGCCAGCCTGGACATGGACTTCAGATCTCCGCTGAGGCCGGAATCCCCCATCGTATCGCAAAGGTCGCTCAGATCGTTGACCACAACGGCAGAAGGCTCCGTGATATCGGAAATCAGATCGTTGGCCTCCCGAATGATGTCATTTGTATCGGAAATGCTATGGTTGGCGTCTTCCATCAGCTGGAGCTGCTGCGCAAAATCGGGTTCGGCAGCGGCAGTAAGCAAACGGATGATATCGTCGGCTTCGCCCTCGCTTTTGCCTCCATAGTTTACCAAAAAATCCCTGAAGGGGAGAGCCTCTTCCGTCAGGCCCTGTTTCAACAGAAAACCTTGATACATATTTTTTGCTTCCCTGGCTTGTTCCACCGCTTCCATGACTTCTTCCGCGCTGGTCATACCGCCCACATCGATGGGATCCAATGAGCCGGAAATACCGTCAACATTGTCCAATGCCTTTTTCAGCCTGGACAGGCTGGACTCCAGACCGTCCAGGTTGTCACCCAGATCATCCAGATCGTTTTTCAGGTCGGTGGCCACCCTGACAGCCGACTTGTTATAGGATTCCACATCACCTGAGCTCCTTCGGCCTCCAGGGAAAGAATATCATCGGCGTTAAAAGCCGCCGTTGCGGCGAGGACCAGATTATTCCGGTTGTATTCGGAAGCGGACGGGTTAGGCTTCACGTCCAAAAGGATTTCTACCAAACCGGTTTTGCCGGCAAGTTGGTCCGCCGGCATCGGAACGCCGTTAAGCCGGTAAGAAAGAGAGATGGCCCAAGGCAAATCATGAAACGGCTGTTCCGTCTTTCCCTCGAAATAGAAACGCCGGGGCGTGTCTTTGCCGAAGTCAAACGTCACGGCGCCGTCCGTGAGCTTCGGCTGGCGATCATCCGTAAGGTTGATGATCTTGTCATAATAGCCATAATCCGTAATGGTGGAGCTGCCGTAAATCAGATAGCTCTTTACAACGCTGCTGTCTGTCAGCCTTCCGTAATGGTCCAGTATGGCATAGTAAGCCTCATCGCAGGAAGGAGCAACGCCCGGTTCGGCGGATTGGGGAGGCGCGGAAACTTGCGGCGAAGGGGCTGCGGACGGAGAAATCCCGGATGGGGCCGCAGAGGAAGTGTCTGCCGCGGCGGCCGATACGGAGGAAATTCCGGAGGCATGCAGGGGTGAAATGATTCCTGCGCAGACAGCAAGAAATATCAACAGAAGGCATTTGCCTGTTTTCTGATTCCAATAATGTTTTTTCATAAAAATGATCTCCTTTCAACAGGTTCTCGCTCCGGGAAGATTTCTACCCGGAAACCGGCCCGGAAGTAAATTCCTGAAAAATAAAGGAATGATTTACCGCCTTCAGACGGCGGACAATCCGCTTCGGACCGTAGTTTTCTTTGGAGGCTTGGGAGTCCGCCACCAGCGTGTCGTTTTGGCAATGAGCGGCTCGCACGTCACAATGAATGCCTGTATTTTCTTGGTGATGGCGGTCCTGATCTTTACCATCGTAGTGATTCCTGTCGTCCGGCTGCGAAAAACCATGCGACGCTATTATGAGCAGGGAGAGCTTCCGGAGCGCAGCGAGCGCCAGGACGAAATCGGCAGGCTGCAAAATACCTTCGCTGATATGGTTGGGGTGCTCCAGACAAAGGAGCAGGCGGAACGCCGCCTGGTTGCCTCCATCTCCCATGACATCAAGACTCCCCTTACATCGGTTATGGGGTATTCTGAGATGCTCCTTTCGGGGGGACTGCCACCGAAAAAAGAGCGTCAATACCTTCAATGCGTTTATGACAAAGCTCTGAGCATTAAAGCATTGGTGGATGAGTTCGACGAATATCTGGACGTGGGGCTAAGGGATACGCCTATGCGCCTAGCGAAGGCGAAAGAGCTCTGTGACTTGCTGCGGGAGGAGTATGGAGCGGAGCTGAGGGATGCCGGTGTGGAATTCGGACTGGATTGCCGCTGTCCGGAAAGCCGGCTGATCTGTAATCCGGAGCAGATCAAGCGTTTTTTTGGGAACCTGATCGGCAACAGTATCCGCCATGCCGGTGCGGAGCATCTGAAGCTGCATATGATGTGTCGGAAGCAGGAAGGGCTGATTGAATTCCGGTTCTGGGACAACGGCTGCGGCGTCGAGCCTGAGCTGCTGCCGCGGATCTTCGAACCGTGCTATACCACGGACCGGGGCCGCAAGGTGTCCGGCCTGGGCCTTTCCATCTGCAGAAGCATCGCTAAGGCCCACGGAGGAACGGTCTGCGCGGAAAATATCCCGGATGGAGGTCTGATGATTCGGCTGCTGTTGCCCTGTGCCAGGATCTGACGCATACAGTTGGCCCCCTCAACTTGTTGCCCGCCTGTGCGGGGCATTCAGACAGACCATGTATTGCCGTATATCTTGATTGCACTGCAAGAACTCGTCCGCCGAAGCCGTGTTGCGAATCAGCGGCGACTC
>ENA-UOOK01003836-UOOK01003836.1-fermentation-metagenome-genome-assembly--contig:-NODE-3836-length-16698-cov-41.387490_pt1 | contig 16698 bp, 14 predicted proteins | sample MGYA00245777_ERZ724023 | MGnify/ENA primary metagenome ERZ724023 (study PRJEB28704, sample SAMN03018312) | fermentation metagenome | biome: anthropogenic terrestrial biome; feature: soil...
TACTATTTTATGCTTTTGAGGCACCAAGGTTATATCTGTAATCACTGTACCGCTTTTTTGGGATAGAGCCATTTCTACAGCCTCGGCTACAGTTTCAGGACTTATATAAAAACCTTCTTCATCAGCTTCTTTAAAATTAGCATTATCATAAAAAGAAGTTTTGGTCATATCGGGATGAATTGTTATAACCTTTACCCCGTACTTTCTTGTTTCTTCAAAAAGGCTTTCAGAAAAATGAGAAATACCTGCTTTAGTAGCACTATAAGCACATCCATAGGTACTTATTTTTTTTGCTGTAATAGAGGATATATTTATAATAAATCCCTGGGACTTTTTTATATCCCTAAGAAGAATATTTGTAAGTATAAGAGGCGCTTCTAAGTTTGTAGCTACCATTGAATGTATTTTTGCTGGATTTAATTCCTCATGAGGGCCAAAAAATCCTACACCAGCATTGTTAACTAATATATATATTTCTTCTTTGTTGATTTTTTTTACCTTTTCAACTAATTCATTTGTTTTGGTTATATCACAATTTACCTTTATAAAATTTTCATTGTCATATTGAGTTTTTGAAAAGTCTCTTGCAAATCCGTAAACCTTAAAACCCATGTTTACTAACTTTTCACATATTTTAAGTCCTATACCTGATGATGCCCCTGTAACTATTGCTGACTTCATTCAATCACCCCTCCAGTGTAAATATTTTTTCTTTTTCTATGTACTTGCTAACCTTATCATAAACAAAATTTATCATATCCTCCGAATGTTTTTTTCTATAGCTTAAAACTCCATTGCTGCATTCAAATGGATATGCGAGAAGAAGGGAGGAAGGATATTCCTTTTGCATTTTTTTAAAATAATCCTTGGATATTCTAAATACTCCTATACTTACATCAGAAATATTTTCCTTTGGTATAGATTCAAATACATAATCTATAAATTTTCCATATATCCTTTCAAAGGAATCAATATATAAAAGAGGATCAAAACAAAGCCTGATTTTCCATCCCTTTGAAATAGCCTCCTTAATACTCTCTATTCTGCATTTAAGAGAAGGAGTATTTTTTTCAAAACGAGTTATAACTTCCTCTGGAGATAATGTCCAAGCAATATATACATTATTTAGGGGGGTAAAGCTTCCTAAAGCTTTAAAGTTTGCACTCTTTGTTCTTATTTCTATTTTTAAGTTTGGATTATTTTTAGCAAGTTCAATCCACATAGCTGTAAAACCTGTAATATTTTCAAGAGCTAAAAGATCACTATCATAAGATATACAAATGTAAAGAGGATGCTTTTTTAAAATATCTTCTACATTTTTTAATGTATCCTCAATATTTACAAAAATAACTATATTAGATGAAGGATACACTCCCCTAAGATAGCAATACTCGCAATCATAAATGCAGTTCATAATTGAAGAACTGTAGTAAAAATTAGAATTGCCAAAGTCATGGCATACTTCTGCTCCCTTATATAAAAAGTTTTCTTTTTTAACAGCTAAAATAAGCTTTGGACTATTTTTTTGAGCAGAAAAGCTTTGGCAGCGCCTTGAGAATACCTCTTTATAACTATTTATTTCTATAAATGTTGAATTTTTAAAATGTGATAGAATTTTCTTCGTAATTTCATGGTTTAAAGCTTCTTTTTCCACATATATATGAGAAAAATTACAATTCCATAAGCTTGTTTTTAATTCTGCCAAAGCACATCTTCCCTTCATATTTGGATTTACAATTAATATTTAAAAAAGGACTTAAGGCTTCTATAATTTCACCTTTCCGTACTTTATAAGCTTCCGCAAGTTTTAATAGCTCCACTGCCATGGCATTAGTAAGCTTCATATTATTGCCTAACTTTAAAATTAAATCCTCTTCATCCTCTGATAATATAGGCTCTTGTCTTAAATTAATTTTCGCTATTTCATTAATATAATTGCATATAACAGCCACAGAAGGATTTATTATTTCAGATACCTTTTCCTTTGTAATACCCTTTGTATTTAAAAAGTCCATCAATATTTTTATACACATAATTTGGTGAGGCGGAAGAAAAATTGAAGCTGCTTGGAAAACTCCAGCCCCTTCCATATCAACTAAATCCCCCTGTACATTATCCTTTTCAGTTACCACATGAGAAAAGCTTTCAAGGGAAGCTTCTTTAAAAGGATGCTTAAACAGCATATCAGGATAAAAGCTTTTCTTATTATCATTGTTTATAATTTTATTACACAAAAATACTGTCCCAATTGGCAAACTTATTTTATCACTTCCACCGCATATACCTATATTTACAAATATATCTGAAAAAGATGCATTATATTTTGTAAGTATGTAAGTTAAAGCTGAAGCTGAAGATATCATTCCCGTCCCTGTAATTATAAGTTTTATATCATCTTTCTCAAAAATTTGAAATTTAGAATTGTAAGTATCTTTTTTTAAATGAAGCTCTGATATAAATGGACTAGCTTCGCAGTACATAGCAATGGATATAAAAATCATACATTTCGCCTTCCTTGTATTTACTTATTTTTAGTGTAATTTATCGGAAATAATTTGTAAAGCTCTATCAAGTGATTCTTAGACTCAGGTGGAGTTTGCTTATACAGATAAGCAAAAAAATTGCAGGTCCTTTATGAACCTGCTGCATTTGTAAAAATTAAATGCATATGAATCTGTCAATTCTTCTCATGTCAACTCCAAAGTAAACCCAGCTGCGTCCATTCCATCTCCACCCTGCTACAGAGCGCCTTCCTACAAATGTAAGCCATGCCCAAAATCCTCTTCCATTATCTAGCCATATATAAACGAATCTATTTTTGCATGGTCTAATCCCTCCTGGCTCTACAGCCTTTATTCCCATACCTCCTGTCCCGGGTTTTTTAGGAACATATGATGGTGGTGATCCAATTGATGGCCCTTGTCCTGGAATACCTGGAGGTCCTGGCTTTCCTCCCGTAGGTGGAGGAAAAGGAGGCATTTGAAAACTTTGTCTAAAAGGGCACATAAGCGGACAAATAGTACAAGGCATCCCCTCTAAATCTTCAATTTCCTCATCACTTTCGTCTCTATAGCTATCAAAATCATCAAAATACATTTAATACCTCTCCTATAAAAACTACACAATATATAAATATGCAATTTTAACTTAAGAGGTGAATATAACGCCATAAAAAAACTACCACTCTAACATATCATTTCTATTAGATATAATGGTAGCTTCTTATTTTTATTTACAGATATTTCTTTTAATCTTCTGCGCTGCTTTATAGTTAGCCTTAAAATGTATAATATCAACTAATGATATAAATTCCTTTAATAATAGGACTTGCCACTATGCAATAAGACATCTTTTAACACTGCACCCTTATTTCTCTCCTCCACAGTCTTTATCGACCATTCATTTTGAAATAGCAATACAGGATTTTTATCCTTATCCTCAACTATTTTTGTATCCATTGTTATAGAAAAAGTATCTGGATTAAATTTGTCCGCTTCAACCCAGCGAATATAACGATACGGAAGCCTTTCCATCTTAACATCAACATCATATTCATTTTTAAGACGATATTCCAATACATCAAATTGAAGAACCCCTACAACGCCGATAATTAGTTCCTCAACTCCAGTGTTTGGTATTTTAAACACCTGAATTGTACCTTCCTCAGCTAACTGCGTAATCCCTTTAATAAATTGCTTTCGTTTTAGGGAATTAACAATAGATATTCTCGAAAAATACTCAGGAGCAAACTGCGGAATACCTTCATATTGTATTTTAGACTGATCTTCACAAAGGGTATCGCCTATTCTAAAAATACCTGGATCATGGATTCCAATAATATCACCAGGATAAGCTGTATCCACTATTACACGATCCTGAGCCAAAAACTGCTGAGGCTGTGTTAACTTTACTTTTTTATTCCTCTGTACATGATTAACCACCATTCCCTTTTCAAATTTGCCAGAACAAATTCTAAGAAATGCAATTCTATCTCTATGTGAAGGATTCATGTTGGCTTGGATTTTGAAAATAAAGCCAGTGAAATTTTCTGATTCAGGATTAATCTTGCCTATATTGCTTTCATATGCTCTAGGTGGTGTAGTTAAACTTAAAAAGGATTTTAAAAAAGTTTCCACACCAAAATTTGTAAGAGCGCTTCCAAAAAACACAGGTGTTAAGTCCCCATTTAATATTTGTTCACGATCAAAATCATTTCCAGCCGTATCTAGCAATTCAATATCATTTATAAGACGTTCATGAAGTTCCTCGCCTATTAAATCAGTAAACTTTTTATCAGAAATGTCTCCCTTTATTACCTTAGCAATAGATTGTCCATGATTATTATCATCAAATAGCTCAATTTGCTTCTTTTGGCGATGATAAATTCCTTTAAAGTCCTTTCCCATACCAATTGGCCAATTCATAGGATATGAACGAATACCTAAAACTTGTTCTATTTCCTCTAATAGAGCCAGTGGATCTTTTCCCTGACGATCCATCTTGTTTATAAAAGTAAATATTGGAATTCCGCTCATCTTGCAAACGTGAAAAAGCTTTTTTGTCTGCTCTTCAACACCTTTTGCACAGTCAATAACCATGACAGCACTATCTGCCGCCATTAAAGTTCTGTAAGTATCTTCACTGAAATCTTGATGACCAGGTGTATCAAGTATATTAATGCAATAATTATCATACTCAAACTGGAGCACACTTGATGTAACAGAAATACCTCTTTGTTTTTCTATTTCCATCCAATCAGATACTGCATATTTATCAGCTCTTCTTGATTTAACAGAGCCTGCCTCACGAATGGCACCTCCGTACAATAGAAGTTTTTCCGTTAAAGTAGTTTTTCCAGCATCCGGGTGCGAGATAATTGCAAATGTTCTTCGCCTTTGAACCTCTTGACTAAAGCTAAATTTATTTTCTGACATCTTTTATCTTCCTTTTGTTAATTATTTTTCTAATCATTATAAATAAAATTTTAACCATATAATATTATACCTTTATTGATTATTTGTCAAAATGACGAAATAATTAACAAAAATACTTAAATTCATATTAGAGTTTTTTCAAAAGCTATTCTTTCACTTTTGTCCTTCAAATAAATTATTCCGCAGTACTCAAATCCGTTTTTTTTAAGAAGTCTTTGCATTGATTTATTTTCCCTGTGTGTATCTATCTTAATGCTGTGAACGCCCTTGCTCAAACAAATTTTTTCTACATTTTTAATAATTAAAGATGCAAATCCCAATCCTTTATAATTTGAATCAACAGCTATTCTATGAATAACTGCGTATTCATTATTACTAAGCCATTTCCCGTCATAAATAAAATCATAAGTTTTTTCCCCATCAAAAGAAACTGCTGCAGTACCAATTACATTGTTATCTTTTAACAAAACATATCCATATTTATTGCTAATGTCGTTTCTTATTGTTTCAATGTTTGGATAGCCATCCTGCCACTGGTCAATCCCATGCTCCTTAAAATAAGACTGTGCCTGCTTAATAATATTCATTATACTGTTAACATCTGATTCAACTGCTTTTCGAAATTCCATTTAAATTCTCCTCTGCATTATCAAAAATAATTTCTTCCTTATTTTATTTAAGTCTCTTTCCTATCTTTCGTGAAAAATTATATGAACTCTAAATCACTAAAGCTTAAAAGCTTTAATACCCACACTTTGTGCTTATATCAATTAGTATATTAAATTATGTTACAGATTGCCATATCTATCACGAATTATATATAGAATTTTTTATGGCACCTAAAAATTGTTGAATGTCCCTATTTTATTTGATAATAAGTAAATTATAAGGGAAGAAATTAATCTTCCCTTAATACAACTTAATTTTTATCTGCAAATATTCTTTTTTTATTTAATGAACTCATTTGCCTTTAAACAAAAAGTTAATCCGTCGTAAGTTTTACCTCTAACCTCTCGTATTCCCACTTCTCTCTTAACCTCTTTAAAGCCAAGTTTTTCAGCAAGCTTAACCATGCGCTCATTTCCGGACCAAGTTTGTGTGTATACTTCGGTAAAACCATAATCAAATAAGTATTGAATATATAGTTTCAAAGCTTTGGCTCCTAATCCTTTTCCCCAGTAATTATAGTCACATATATCTATACCAACGGTGCAGCGTTCCTTTTCTTTTGTGTATTCACAGTTTTTATCAATATAATAATGGCACAGACTGCCAATATGAGTTTGCTTTTCGTCATTAATATAGATTTCTAAACGCGAATGCAGCCTGTTCATAGGTTTAGGATATTTGAGAGAATCTTTTTTCCTTTCAATATCTTTGTGCCAATCTCTTGGTTCATTTCCATCATATTCCCAAGGTGCATCCCAAAGTTGCCACCTTGTATCTATGGTATTCCATCGAATATCATCTTTTATGTCCTCTTCACGAAGCTCTCTCAATATTATATACTCGTCCTCTGCAACTACACCCCATTTACTATAAATTTCAGGAGTGATTTCTAAATAAGTTGGTTCAGGCTCTAAGAAATCCGGTCGGGGCTTACTAATAAACCCAAGCTTCTTATATAGCTTCCAAGCAGCTTTATTATCAGGATGCGGCTCCACATATGCTCTTGTTGCAAGCTTTTGATCAAAAACTTTTGAAATTGCATAGCGTAGAGAATATTCAGCAATGCCTTTCCCCTGTGCCTTTGGAAGCATTTTAATATCTAATGTAGCCAAATCATTCTTACAATCAATTGAATAATAAGTTTCACCGCAATAACCTAAATCTTCTGCATAAACACTATAATGCTTGCGATACTTATTTTGGTTAACTCCCCTTAACCATTCCTCAAGATATTGCATTGTTGCACCAAATCCATTAGGGAATCCAACATAAAACATTACATTCCCATTATTCCAAAGTTCCATAACATTGTTTAAATCTTCACTAGTTGTTTCTTTAATTTCAACCTTTCCTTTATACATACAACCTCCTAATATTTTGGAGGGTTATCTGCCAATTCCCCTCCATACTATCCATTTATTATTAAATATCTTTTTCATATCTATCATCCTTTCTAATTATTTTTTTGTTAATATTTCATAACATTATAATAATTCTCTACAATTTGCTATAATCCTGCCCTGTTTCAGTTATTTCTTCTGCATCCATATTCCTACAAGATATACTAATTTATTTCCTTCAAATTCTTTTAAAGGTAAAATTGGATTTGAATTTATTCCACCAGCTGCTGCTTCTTGGACTAATTCTTGATGTAATAAAGTAAATCTATCAGCAAACCCCTATTTTTTTAAGTCCATCATATATGAATATATTATCATTATTATATACTTTAAAAGCTTGTGTACCGCTTATTTCATGTAATCTTTTGGCAATTTCCCCTCAGCTTTAGCCGTTGTATTAGTTTTTTCTCCTTTAAAATCTATTCTTAGGTATAATGGGTAGCTACAAAAAAGCTACCCATTATATTATTTTTTAGATATATAAATGCTATCTTTTTCAAAAAACACCCTATAATTTTCATATTCTTTCCCAATATTATTACCACTATTTTTACTATGTGCAATCCAATCCATTTTAATCTTACTTGCATCATTTTTTGTAAAATATTTTAATACTACATCCATCTCTTTATCAAAATAACTCAAATCTCCATGTGGTTGTATTTCTATAGTAGCGCCACCTACTTCCCTGTTTTCCATAAAAACTATCTGTAAATGTGCATCCTTATTCTTATCTTTATATATATTAAACATACCTGCATCATATTTACTATCATTATCTTTATAAAAATATATATCTAAATAATCATTTGTATTCTCAAGAAAAATTTGAGTTAAATCTACCATTTGTTGATTAATCTTTGGATTAAATTTTTCACCTAGAACCTTATCCTTTACAGTATGACCATATCGTGTACCATTAAAATGGTACATATTATCAACAACCTTTGTACCATTATCTTTCATTCTACCCTTTGCCACATAGTTATCTATATACTCTTGTGTAATTTTACCTGTTATATCATCTATACATCCTGGTAGTTCTGTCTTTCCATCTGCTCCTGCCTTTACTTCTATAGGCTTTAATATAAATTCTTGCCACTTTGCACCACCGCCTGCTTTTCCTGCTTTTCTAACCCATACATCCAGCATATACTTTCCAGTGTGTTGTGGTGTCCATTTTAATCCCATCTTCTTATATCCATCAATATTATTTAACCATCTATTGTTCTTTACATCATAGGCATGTAGCTTATACTCTGCAATATCATATTCATCTCTTCCATCTACTGTTATAGTATCCCCAAGTATACATTCTTCTTTATCAATCTTGATATCCTTAGCTAAATTCTCTCCTTTCTCCTTTACATCAAATGTAAATTTATAATAACTATCGAAGTCTCCCTTATCATTACTTTGTTTCCCCTTTTCACCTGCTTTTTTAACCCAAACTGAGCCATAAAATGCCCCTTCATCCAATATCTTTTCTGGTGTCACAGCATATAAATCCTTCGCCTTTACTTTGTCAGTATATCCTTTTGTAATATCCTCCCAATCATTTGTACCAGGATATCTAATCCAAATTCTATACTGTACATCTTCTGCCCCTTCACTTGTTAAATAAAATGTCTGTTTTGAACCTTTTAATACTGTTGACCTATCTAATCCTACAAAATTAATCTTTGTCCTTGGTGCTGTTGTTATTAATCCTTGCGCACTTGCTGTGCTGCCTACCATCATAAACATGATAAGCATTGTTAAAACCACGTTTTTAAATCTTTTCATTTGTTTTCCCCCTCATATTATAAGTTTAGCAGTCAATTTAAAGCCAATTTTAAGTAGCTAAAATGACTGCCTGAAAAAAAAGATTACTGTAAATTATTTAAACAGGATGGCATGTTAATATTTCAAAACATTATAATAATTCTCTATAATTTACTGAAATCCTGCCCTGCTTCAGTTATTTTTTAAATTCATGCCAAATAAGCATACAAACAAGCCATGCTTTAATATATAGTGATAAAATAAGAAGTGAAAAGTACTAAAAAGTAAGGGGTTGCTCTAAATGAAAATTATTGATTTATCAGTGCCATTATATACTGGTATGGAAGTTTTTCCTGGAGATCCAGATGTGAATATTGAAGTTGTGCATACATATGAAGAAAGCACATGGCAGCTAAGGCGCCTGGTCATGGGGTCCCACACTGGAACTCATGTGGACGCATATTCACATATGCATGAGTATAAGGAAAACTTGGATGAAATTCCTATTGAAAGATTTTTTGGAAAGGCAAAAGTTGTTGGATTGGATGAAAATTGGCCAAAAGAAATAGGGCTATTTTTTATAGAAAAAGTAGGAGTAGAAAAAACAGATAAAATAATCAACTCAAGCCCTAACTTTGCAGGTGGAAATATAACAGAAGACTTAGAAAGAATTTTGCTAAGCAATAAAATTCCAACCTATACTGGCCTTGTTAATTTAGAGCTTATACCTAAAGGAAAAGAGTTTATGTTCTTTGGATTGCCTTTAAAAATAAGAGAAGGAGACGGCTCACCAGTCAGAGCTATTGCTATCATATAAAGTATAAAAATATAAGTATAAGGGACATATAACAACTGTTTTCCATTGCCCGTTATTAGCCTATTCGGCATTTAAAATATATGGCAATTACGGAAAACTTCTTATCCGTCCCCAAGTTTTCATTGAAGAATCAAGCAATTCTTAGCTTCAGCTAGAATTTGTTTAAGAGGAATACCTATCTCCAAATGAAGCTAAGAAAAACTTACCTATGGTTATACCGTCCTTTTATTTTTAACCTATAGAATATTTAAATATTAAGGCTACTATACATCAGATTAAAGTTCATTGTAAGTATCATCCGTAATACCCCGCTTAAGCGGGGTATTACGGATGATGGCCATCGGATAAATTACATTTCCTTTAATTCTTCTGGATCTACAACAAACCTTTTTTCATTCTTTAAATCCTTAACCAAAACTTTCTGATTTTCATTATCAACATTTTCTATCCATACTGACTTTCCATTACAGCTAACATCAATTACACCTTTTGATTCAACAATTTCTACAGCTTTTTTTATATCCATTATTAATTCTCCCTTACATTTTATATTTTCCCTTTAACTTATTTTCCCCTCAAAAATTTAAAATATAAGTGACATATAACAACTGTTTCAAATCATTGTCATCGGTTTATTTACGGAAGAGTACTTATTTGTCCCTATTTTTATATTTTTATGTACAATTTTACACAATAACTTGGCGCTATCTTTCTTTACCTTTATATTCCATAGGAAAGTTTAAAGTGGTAAAATAATTATATATAATAAAATATTTTTATAATTTGGGGGTCTTCTTATGAATGATTTTCAATTGAAGCTTGATAAATATGCAGATCTGGCAATAAAAATAGGTGTGAATCTTCAAAAAAATCAAAAGCTTGTTGTAGATGCACCAATAAAGGCAGCAGAATTTGTAAGAATGCTGACTTATAAGGCTTATAAAGCTGGAGCTAAAGATGTTTATGTTGAATGGGACGATGATGAGATTGACCTTATTAAATACTTAAATGCACCTATAGAATCCCTTAAAGAATTTCCAATGTGGAAAGCCAGAGGATATACTGAAATGGCAAGAGAAGGAGCAGCATTTTTATCAATTGATTCACCTAATCCAGATTTATTAAAGGATGTTGATCCAAAACGAATAAGCATTGCAGCTGAAACTTATTCTGAAGCCATGGAAGATTTTATGTTTTATATGGAGTCATGTAAGGTAAGCTGGTCTGGTGTGTGCATTCCATCAAAAGAATGGGCTAAAAAAGTTTTTCCTGATCTTGATGAAAATAACGCAGTTGAAGCCCTTTGGGAAAAAATATTTAGTGCAACAAGAATAAATTCTAAAGAACCCATTAATGCTTGGAATGTTCATATTGATAATTTAAAAAGTAAACTGAATTATCTAAATAATAAGAAATATAAAAAGTTACATTATAAATCCTCCACTGCTAATTTAAAAATAGAACTCCCGGATAATCATATTTGGATTGGCGGTGGTGTAAATAATGAAAAAGGTACATATTTTATTCCCAACATCCCTACAGAGGAAATATTCACTGCTCCTTTAATGAGTGGTGTTAATGGAGCTGTAAAAAGTACAAAGCCCCTTATTGTTAGGGGTAAATCAATTAGAAACCTCACTTTAGAATTTAAAAGTGGAAGAATTGTGAACTTTACTGCTGATGAAGGCTATGAAACATTTAAAAATCTTATTGAAACTGATGAAGAATCCTGTTATCTTGGAGAAGTTGCCCTTGTTCCTTTTAATTCACCAATTTCTAATTCAAATATTATTTTCTACAATACATTATTCGATGAGAATGCATCTTGCCACCTTGCACTTGGAATGGCTTATCCTATGTGTATTAAGGGTGGAGAAGAAATGAGCAAAGGGGAACTAAAGAAAAATGACCTCAATACAAGTCTTATACATGTTGATTTTATGATTGGATCACCAGATTTGAATATAGACGGGGAAACAGTTGATGGAAAGTATGAGCCTATATTTAGAAACGGTGACTGGGCATTTTAAAATAAAGGAAATCACCTCATTTTAAGTTGATCTTTACCATTTATAGCATTAACTTAAAATGAGGTGATTATTCAAAACATATGATGAAATAGAAGATTACTTATCTGTCCCTATTTTTACTAATCAATTGCCTAAAGCATATTTTTTAATTGCATTATAAACACCATTGTTGTTGTTAGTTTCTGCAACAAATCTTGCATATTTTTTTACTTCATCAGGGGCATTTTTCATAGCATAGCTATGATATGCCACTTTAAACATAGTCAAATCATTATAATAATCTCCAAAAGCCATGGTATCTTCTTTACTAATGTTGAATTTTTCCTGGATTATCTCTATAGCCTTCCCCTTGCTTACTCCCTTATTCATAATGTCTATCCATTTGTCTCCTGATATAACAAATTCCAAATTCTTATTTAAATTGGCATTTAGATAATCTATTATTGATTGATTAACCCCATTTTTCAAATAATAAGATATTTTATAAATAGAATCTTTTACATCATTGTATGATTTAATTTTAATTGTAGGAACTTCTAATGACTTAAAAATATCTATTAATTCCTCTGATGAATCCTTTATATATGCTTCACTTTCAGACGAAAGGGATATATCTGCTCCCATTTTAGTTGCACATTTTAAATTCAGTACACTTTTAATATCATCTTCTAAAATGCGGCTTGAATATAATCTTCTTCCCATTTTATTATATCTTATAGTAGCGCCATTATGTGCGATAAACATCATGTCACCATTTACTTTTTTAAAATCATTATTGAGCTGTGAATAAGATCTACCACTAGCTGCTACAAATATTATATTCTTTTTAAATAATATATTTATTAAATTAAATACCCTTTCATCTATTTTTCCATTATCCATTACCAGTGTGCCATCTAAATCTGATGCAATAAGTTTTATCATAACTATTCCCCTTACTATAAAATTCACTCTAAAGTATATTATAATATATTTGGGACATATAACAACTGTTTTTCCTCATCTCCAAATAGCCGCTAATTTTCCTCTAATTAATGTTTTGGCTTTATAGCTTTGTATTTTGGGAACTTGTACACTTTAATTGGTAGTCATGGGACAAATAACAATCTTTTTGTGAATCGGAAAAATTGTTATCTGTCCCTTTTTTCTGCTTTTTTATGAAACTTTAAAGCTGTCTGTAATCTGTTGTAACTTTTCGGACATTTTATTCAACTGCTTAGCTACAGTATTCATCTCCTCCACAGATGATGACTGCTGCTGAACAGATGCAGTTATTTCCTGAGTTGAAGCTGCTGTTTTTTCTGAAATAGCTGAAATTCCTTCCATGGATTCAATTATTTCATTTTTCCCTTGATCTATATTCTTTATTGCATCATTAAGCGTGTTTAACTTTTCTTCCACAATATTCATAGACATTTTAATATCATTAAATGTACTCATAGTATCGTTTATATATTCACCCTGATTTTCAATTACTGTTACAATGGATTTTGCCTTATTAACCGTATCTTGAGTCCTGCTATTTACATTTTTTATTATATTATTTATATTATCAGCAGCCTTTTTTGATTCATCTGCTAACTTGCCAACCTCATTGGCTACTACAGAAAATCCCCTGCCTGCTTCTCCTGCTCTTGCTGCCTCAATAGCAGCATTAAGTGAAAGCATATTAGTTTCCTCAGATATATCAGTCATAGTTTTAAGTATTTGTTCGATTTCTCTTGTGTTGTTAGAAAGCTCTGAAATAGATACAGAAACATCGTTTATAACCTCAATGCTTTCAGTTGATTTAAGTTTTAAAGTTTCTACAGCCTCTGTTCCTTCATTAATTTTATTCATAGCGCTGTTTGATGCATTGTGTACTTCACTTGTACAAGATACTACCGAATCTACTTCCCTTCCGAAACCTTCAGCAGTTTCTACACCTTTTGCTGCTTGACTAGCTTGGCTTCCTGCTCCAACAGCTATTTCCTCAATAGCCTGAGAAACATTAGATGAATATGTTGACATTTCGTCGCTGCTGCCTTCCAAAACGTTGGCAACTTCTCCGGTTTCATTTACAGATTCCTTTATCTCTGCTAATAATGTCTTTAAATTTGATGCCATTTTATTAAAGCTTACACCTAATCTTCCGAATTCATCCTTTGATTTATAATTTACATTAACTGATAAATCTCCCTGTTCAATAGCCGACATAGCTGATGAAACCTGGTTTAATGGGCGTGCTATTAATTTATTTGTTATCATTATGGAAAATACTATAGTTAATACTAAGCATGCTAAACATATCAAAAATATCGTAGCCGTAGTCTTATCTGCTGCTGCCGTGAGCTCTTTCTCGGGCACTGCAGCAATGTATTTCCACCCTGTAGTATCTGATGTAGTATACACGGCAAACATTTTATCTTTATTACTTTTATATGTATAATCCCCCGTTTCACCACTAATAGCAGCTTTTACACCTTCATCATCTTTTGCATTTATGCCTATCTTACTGATGTCAGGATGAGAAATAACAATCCCATCAGCATCCACTATAAACATATAACCTTTATTGCCTATATGTGCCTTGGCCAAAGCTGATTGAATCACATCTGGCTTTACATTTATCACTATTGCACCATTATTCCCCACTCCATTAGCTTTTTTGTACAATCTTACATTGCTTAAAACAATACTGCCTTTATTTAAAGACATCCCATCCACATGGGGAGGCATCCAAAATGCTTTTCCATCTAATCTTAAAGCTTTAGTAAAAAGAGGGTTATCTTTCATAGTCTTAATTGCATCAGGAGATGGGCTATTAGGTACTCCAACGTTTATTCCATCAGGATCTACTATGTATATGTTATCAATTAATTTATTACTGTTTATAATAGGCCTAAGTTTTTTCTCAACTGAATTTAATATCTCACTTTTTTCATAGTTCTCCTTACCTTTGCCATTACTAATCATTTCCTCTAATCCTTTGTCAGAAATAACCTGCGTCGAATATTTTTCTGCAGTATCAACAATTAAATCAACATAATTCATATTTTGGTTTAATATTTCAAAAGCATTGCTTATAAATTGTTTTTTTATTTCACTTTTAGTATTATATGAGGATACCATACCAACTAACAATAAAGATATTAATATAATTCCAATAAAAAGTGCGGTTATTTTTTTAAGCACACTTTCTTTTGCATTTAATCTTAGGCCTGATTTTTCAAAGTGAAGTTTTTCTTTTTTTGTTTTGTTATTTTTGCATTTTTTTATGTTTGAAATTTTTTCTTTCTTTTTTGGCATTTTAAATATGTTTTTGACTTTTTTAAATATTTTAAATATTTTATTTTTCATACTACACCCCCCTAATTTTTATACTTAATTATATATTACCACATAATATGGCTTTTTAAAGTATTTTGTCATAATTTAATAGATTCTTTCATAATATATACATTTTTCAAATAAAAGCAGTTTTTATGTAATTTTTATTTGATGGATGCATAAAAACAAACAAAAAATTGAGAATTGAATCAAATTACATTTCACCCTTCAATATTGAATCGCTGCCCAGAGCTCAATTTATTAAAATAATGGACACATAAGAGCCTCAATAGTAGACTATATATAGCATGAAATGTTTTTTTATCGGCTATACGTAATATAATTAAGAGGTAAATGATATGAAGAAAAAATCTGTAATTACAATAAGTTCTTTAATTTTTCTCTTTATTTTAATATATAGCTTTATTCCCAATAAAAGAATTATTAATGATTTCATTTTTAATTTCTTTAAACCTCCAATAAAAATTCAAAATGAATATTCAAAAGCAGATAAAAATAAAAATGACATACCCGACTCCTTAGATATAGTTTTGGGGGCAAAAGAGGAGGTTAAAAAGAAAACACCATACAAAAGTAATTATTATAAAGATGGTTATCCTCCAGAGAGTGAAAGAGTTTGCACTGATGTAATATGGAGAGCATTTAAAAATGCAGATATAAACCTAAAAGATTTAATAGATGAGGATATTAAAAATAATGCAGAACTTTACAAAAGAGTCAATGGGAAACCTGATCCCAATATCGACTTTAGACGGGTTCCAAATTTAGATGTGTTTTTAAAAAGATACTGCCTTAGTCTTACAACAGAAGTAAAATGCAGGGATAAAGAAAACCTTAGTGAGTGGCAGCCAGGTGATATTGTAGTTTTTTTAGATGGCTATGAGCACATTGGTATAATATCTGATGAAAGAGATAAAAATGGTATCCCTTATGTACTTCACAATACTTATCCACATGCCAATAAAATGAAGCTTTCTTGGTTTAGTGCACCTATCCATGGACATTACAGGTGGAAATATTAGCTCAAATAGATGTCGTTATCCCAAAAGCAAAAATGTTGCATAAAGTTACAATATAGTATAATTATTATAAATTCATTAAAGATTTATTTTATATTTTGTGTTTTCACTAATGTCTCTTTTCTCTATAAATAATAAGTCCATTCATTAGATCTAAAATATTGATTACTCCTAATCCCTTAATCAATACCTTATTTTTCATATTACAATTCACATACTTTTAATAAATTATATAAGTATAAGTTAAAAATTCATATAATATTTATTTACTTTTATAATTTATAATGTAAAATGGTAATTGTGCTCGGATAAGGGGGGGTATTATTGATGAATGATGAACTTACGAAAAAGATTGATAAACTGCAAGATATTTTAAATAATGCTTGCATTTATGGAGACAAAGACACGATTTTAGAAATTAGCTGCTCCCTTGATAAGCTTATTGTTGAATATATTAAAGATGATATAAATTCGAAATTATCTAATATAAGAAAACCCTATAAGTGATTAGTCTAATATGTCCCCCTTATGGTATACAGATCAAATTTTTTATTTGATCTGTATACCATAAGGGGGCATTTTTATCCAATGGCTACCACTCCATATACCTCTGGATAAATTCTTCTAAGGCTCAGGTGGAGGGAGGTATTCCTCATAAGCAAACTCCACCTGTATCTAAAAATCGCTTTATGGCTTTGCTGTAATTGCTATACCATTCTCAGATGGATTGTAATT
>ENA-UOOK01003837-UOOK01003837.1-fermentation-metagenome-genome-assembly--contig:-NODE-3837-length-16697-cov-4.151845_pt1 | contig 16697 bp, 12 predicted proteins | sample MGYA00245777_ERZ724023 | MGnify/ENA primary metagenome ERZ724023 (study PRJEB28704, sample SAMN03018312) | fermentation metagenome | biome: anthropogenic terrestrial biome; feature: soil; material...
ATATTTACGGATACAAGAGGTGCGAGTGCCAGCCCGAATTCTCAAAATAGGAAAGAAAGTCCGAAACCGTCTATGACGCCTTCAGTGGTTTCTTCGGATACCGTGTACACGAAGGATGAACTGGCATCTGCAATTATGGACAAGGAAAAGGAGTTATCTGCACTGAGGCTGGATCTGCAAGAGCAGAATATGAAATTAAATACGGCACAGAAGACTTTAGATGAAGGACAGGTCACTGCAAAGTTTGGCGGTGTTGTGAAAAATGTCGGTGACCCGAAAAATCCACCCAGAGATGGCTCTCCGTTTCTGGTGGTATCCGGGACAGAGGGACTGTATGTGTGCGGATTGGTCAGTGAACTGATGCTTGATAAAATCAAAGAGGGCAATGTGGTAAGTGTGACATCTTACGAAAGCGGTACTACATGCGAGGCGACAGTCAAAGAGGTCTCCCCGTATCCTTCGGAACAATATGACAACTATTCCGATTCGAATGCATCCGGGTATCCGCTTACATTGCTGATCAAAGAGGGTGGAGAACAGTTCAGGAACAATGAGGGTGTGGGAATTTCTCTGGATTCGCAGTCAGATGGCAATATGGGCGGCGGACTCTCCTTAAGCAGAGCATTTATCAAGGAAGAGAATGGTGCAAAATATGTCTACGTACGCGGAAAAGATAAGAGACTGAAACGCAAAAAGATCAACACTGGCCGCCTGATCTGGGGTGATTGCTACGAGATAAAAGACGGTGTCGGCGAGGAGGATTGGATTGCATTCCCCTATGCGAAGAATGTAAGGGAAGGCGCTAAGACAAAGGAAGGAAGCAGCGAACAGCTGTATCGATAGGGGGAAGAAAAATGTTGGAAAATATAAGTCCGGATTTAATTCTACTTGATATTATGATGCCAGAAATGGACGGTTATGAAGTCTGCCAATCAATTAAAGCTAATCCTAAAACTACAGATATTCCTGTAATTTTTATAACTGGAAAAGCAGAACATGAAGACTTAATTAAAGGCTTTAAAGTAGGAGCAACTGATTTTGTAACTAAACCATTTAATGCTGCTGAATTATTATCAAGAGTATCTACTCATATCGAGCTAAAATTATCGCGTGATAAATTAAAAAAATACAATGATGAGCTTCAGAAATTAAACTCTACAAAAAATAAATTCTTTTCTATAATTGCCCATGACTTACGAAGTCCATTCTCCGGCTTTTTGGGGCTTACTCAATTAATGAATGAAGATTTAGATCGCTTAAGCAAAGAAGAATTGCGAGTTATAGCTGACAATATGAACAAAGCTGCTGTAAAATTATATAATTTCTTAGAAAATTTGCTTGAATGGTCTCGCTCTCAAATGAATACAATTAAAATTGATTTGCAAAAGAATAATATAAATAAAATTTTTAATGATATTATTAACATTTCTAAAGAATCTCTAAAAAATAAAAATATTACTCTTAATAATAATTTAAATGAAGATATTAATTTAGTTTGTGATTACCACACTATTTCCACAGCATTCAGAAATATTATATCTAATGCAATTAAATTTACTCCAAACAACGGCAATATTATTGTTTCTTCACTAGAAGATGGTGATTTTATAACTATTTCTATAGCTGATTCAGGAGTTGGAATCCCAGAAAGTCAATTAAATACAATTTTTGAAATTGATAAAAAAATTGTGACCTCAGGGACAAATAAAGAAAAAGGCTCAGGTCTTGGATTGCTTTTGGTAAAAGAATTTGTTGAAAAAAATGATGGAAAAATTAATATTACTTCAGAATTAAATCGAGGTACTAAAGTTAATATTACATTATCAACTAATAGAAACATATCACAAGCTGAATAACGTAACAAAAAAATCAAGAAAATCTTGTTATTTTCTTGGTAATTCCTAATTAATTACTTAATTTTGCGTTAATAATTTGTTTTATAAATTTTTTTTAAAAAAAAATCACTTTTAAGGTAAAATATGTCCCAAGAAATTTCAAACATTGAAAACAACTCCGACGAAAATATGACTATTAACAATTCTGAGAACAACAATATTGAAAGCACTATTTCAGATATTACACCAGAAAATAATACTAACAATTCAACAGAGAATCTTGAAGCTCAAACTCCTATTTCTCAAGAAAATCAAGCAGAGAATAGCAACCTTGTTCATAACGAAGAGGAAGATAAATCTGAAGAGATTTTAAAAGGAAAAGCTAAAAAGGAAAAGCTAAAAAATGAAAGAATTGAAAAGCTCAATGAAATCTTTGATGAATTAAAAGGTATTAAAGAAAATAATGGTACTATTGAAGTTGAAGTTATAAGCAGAATTAAAGGTGGTCTTAGAGTTAAATATAAAGATGTTGAAATTTTCTTACCTACTTCTCACTTTACCTTAAAACGCAATGCTCCTGAAAACGAGCTCCAAGAAGCAATTGGAAATAAATATGAAGTAGAAATTCACGAATTCGAAGAATCCGAAACTGGAAGAAAAGCTGTAATAGTTTCTCGTAAAAACCTTTTATCAAAATCTTTCTTTGAGAATCATAAAGTCGGTGATATTGTTAGCGGTAAAATCACCTCTATTGCTAATTTTGGTATGTTCGTTGATATAGAAGGAATGGAAGGTTTAATTCATATCTCCAGAATATCACAAGAAAGAGTCGAAGATCTAAATACTTTATTTAAAGTAGGTGATACTGTAGAATCAAAAATTATCGAAATTAGCAAGTCCAAAAATAGATTAGGGTTAAGTAAAAAAGCTCTTGAACCATCTCAGTGGGATAAATACATTGATGAAATTAAAGAAGGTGATATAATCCCAGGCACAATTAAAAGATTTACTGATTTCGGTATGTATATTGAAGTAAAACCCGGTGTAGATGGTTTAGCTAGAAAAAATGAATTTTCTTGGTCAAAAAGAATTAAACACCCATCTGATATTTATACAGCAGAACAAAATGTTCAAGTATATGTAATGGAATTTAAACCTGACAATAAAGTTCTCATTTTAAGTATTAAACGCACTCAACCTAATCCATGGACTGATATTAATTCTAAGTATTCAATCGGAACAGAAATCAAAGGCACTATAAATCAAATTAATCCTCAAGGTATAGTAATATCTTTCGATGAATTTGATGCTTTTATGCCTAACAGCAAAGCTAGATTAGCAGAAAATAATCATTTTGAAATTGGTGAAAATATAGAAGCTAAAATAGCTGATATCGTACCTGAAAAAGAAACAATTATTTTAGAACCATTACATCAAGTTGCTCCAGAAGCTATTCCAAATAGACAAAGATCCGATAGGAATGAAAGATCTGAAAGAGATGAAAATGAAAGACCTGTAAGAAGAGAACGTTCGGAAAGAAGAGAAAGACCTGATAGAAACTTCAGAAATGATGATAAAGAAGGTAAACCAGAAAAATATTCTAGCGTTAATCCTAAAAACTTACCAACTGCTACTCCTATTTCATTCTTTGATTTACTTTCTGAAGAAGATAAAGCAATTTTATTGAACCAAAATTCTGCTGAATCAAAATAAAAATACTGCAGATATAGATTTAAAATAGAAACAGCCTAAATAAATTAGGCTGTTTTTTTTGTATCAACAAATTAAAATTCTTATAATTAGTCGAATTGTAAGCTAACACCAAAAATAAAATTTCTTGGCAAGCCGGGTTCTAAATAGTAAGCGACATTCTGTTTTACAGATGGATTAATAAAACTAGAAGCAGAATATTTAGTATCTAAAATATTATTTATGCTTGCATATATGCGAAATTTAAAATCATCAGTTATGCTTATATAATCATCTAAACCAATAGTTAAATTTAATAATGTATAAGCAGGAACTTCATAATAATTTGCATCATCTGCGAAATACTTCCCTACTCCTCGTAAATTAGCTTCAACAAATGTATTAGCTAAGAAATCCATTGCATATTTTAATGAAATATTATAAAATATATCGGGTACACCAGCCATTTTATTATCTTTATAATTTAAATATTTACCAGTATTATTTTTGTCTAAAAGACCTAAATCAACAATATATTCTGAATACTTGCTCTTCATATATGTTGCTGACATATTTAAAAATAAAGACTCAAATACACCAAAATCGAAATTGCTTTCAATTCCATATCTACTTGTTTTTCCGGCTGACATATAGAATTTACCATCTAAATATGGTACTAATTCATTTTTTACATCAATATAAAATAAAGCGATATCATATTTAAAATCAATAGAATTTGGATATTTTATCCAATGCTTTGTACCTATTTCATAAGTATTTGAAATTATTGGGTCAAGTAGAGGATTTACCTGTAAATTAGGATATTCATCTGATGGAGAAGTTTCGTTCCCTGCTGGTACTTCAATACCTCCACCATAATTTAAGTATATTGAATGATGATTGCTTAAATTAAATGCAATTGCTGCTTTTGGGGTAAGTCTGCTAAATGTCTTTTTTTCATAAGGGATAAGAGAATCTTCTCCTGCTTCATAAAATAGATCACTATAGTAACTAATTGCATCATAGCGTAATCCAAAAACAGCAGTTATAAAATCTTTATACTTCAATTCATCTTGAAGGTATAAACCGAAAGAGTTTGCTCCTTCGCGTTTATTTGTTTTTAATGCTCCCCTTGAAGCATCTGCCTTTAACGAATAGAATAATATTGCACCATCTTGATATTGTTCATCGATGCCTATAATTGCAGTATTAAAGAATTTTTCTGAGAATTGAATACTATTTTTATAATTTAAATTACCACCTATTTTATATCTGGTAAATTGCCTAAATGTCTTTCTCTCAGACCTTTCTAAGTACTTAGGATTCGCATAGAAATTTGCTGAAATTGAATTATTATCATCAATATAATGATTGATTATTCCTCCGATTCTCATTACATAATTAGTTCGTCCCTCTTTTTGATGAAGATAATTTGAATTTGCTTTCTCTGGAGAACTATTAAATTCAATGAGGGATAATGGACCCGGGATTTGAAATTGATTATATCCAAATGTCATAAGAGTTTTAAAATCAGTTTTATCGCTGATTTGACCTTTAAAAATAAAGTTTCCTAATATCTTTTCTGAATTAGAATTTTCTCTATATCCATCAGATTTTGAATATGATAAATTACCTAATAATCCACCACCTGATGTATTTTTAAATGCAGAAATTGCATATTTTTGAAATCCAAATGATCCACCCATTGCATCAATTTTCAAAAAATCATCGGAATTTTCTGGAAACGTAGTTAATGAAATAACTCCTCCAGCAGCGTTTCCATAAAGTGAACTTGTATTTGACCTAAGGACTTCAATATTTTGGACAAATGCCATATCTATTAGATCAAATGCAGTTCTTCCATCGGGTTCAGATTCTGGAATACCGTCTAAAATAAACTTAATTCCACGAGAAGTTCCGCTATTTGAACGATCTCCTGCTCCCCTTGCTCCAAAACCTCTTATAGTGATTTTGCTATCAGCAGTGCCACTTCTAGAAATTGATAATACACCCGGCACAGTATTAAGTGCATTTCCAAATCCACTACCCAAACTGTTTTGGAATTGTTTTTGTTTTACAAAGCTTACAGCTAAAGGTATTTCATAAATATTTTTTGCATATTTATTTGCAGTAATTATAATCTCAGGAAAATATGTAGTATCAGCATTATTAAAAGCTCTTACCGACATATTAAAGCAAAGAAATATAATTACTATTATTAAAATTTTATTTTTCATAATTGTAATAATTTTTTTGTTAAAATATAATTAATTTAAATACTATTTTTAATATTTAAATTTGTTAATTAATTGTTGAATTATATTATTTATGAAAATATTGGGGGTGGAGTTTTTGGTGGGTAGTATTCTTTAATTATAGAAAATTTATATATAATGAGATCAATAATTTCATTTGATAAAATTTTAAAATTAATATTAGAAATTTCGAAAAAATAAAAATTAAACACATTTGGGAAATATTTAAGTCTACTTTGATGACCTTCAGACTTATTTATTTTCAAGATTTCGGTAAATACATTGAATAAATTACTTTCCTCTATATCATGAATACATCTAAAAACTGTAACATCAGCCGAATCGTATCGAGATATTACATCATACATTTCACCTTTATATCTAAATTCTCTTGAATGAATCTCTATGAAAGAATTAATTGGATTCTGTTGCGAAATAGGAATGGTCAGAATAATACTTTTTTCGTAATTATTTTGACTCATTAATTCATATTTTACTTCTTTATGAATAATATATAAATTAATTTTCAGTAAAAATATATAACCTACTGTACTTATTAAAACAATTATTAATACTAAAAAAGTAATAATCTTTTTCATTTTATTGAGCTTGTCTTACCCATTTCCATAAATCAGAAAATGTTGGTTTTTTGCCATATGATAATATCCCAATTCGGTAAATTTTTGCAGCTATCCATAAACAACCTAAAAATGTAAGAATACATAAAATCATAGATAATATTACTTGCCACATCGGTAATACCCCGTCAGTAATAATGATCCTAGCCAACATTAAAATTGGTGAGAAAAATGGGACTAAAGATAATATTATTGACATTGTGCTATTTGGATCATTTACTATTGCTGAAATCATTAGAATTGGCACTACTATAAGTATTGTAATTGGTGTTGAAATTTGACCTGCATCAGATTCTTGATCCACTGCAGAACCAATTCCAGCATAAAGGGTAGCATAAATAAAATATCCGGCTAAGAAATAAAAGAATAATGAGAAAACTATTAAAGGAGAAATTGAAGGTATTTTCATTGTTTCAATCGCTTCTTTCGAAATGGCGTCAGTCCCTCCCATTCCAGGCATTTGGGTTGCGACAGATGAATCAGCTCCTATTGATTGTAATAATGGAGCAGCTATATATAATATTATAAATACTAAAATTACCCAAAATAGTACTTGTACGATTCCTACTAAACCAATTCCAACGACTTTTCCGAACATAATTTCAAATGGTTTTGCTGATGAAACAATTATTTCAACAATTCTATTTGCTTTCTCTTCAATTACGCCATTCATAACCTTTGAACCATATAAAATTATCATCATATAAATTGCAAAAGCAATTATATAAGCTAGTACAAATTGAAAATCACTATTATTTTCTTCAATACCTTTGTTTTTGTCTGCTGATAGTTTTAATTCTTTTATTTCTATAGACTTACTTATATTAGCAAAAGTATTTGTATCAATTCCAGAAGTTGCTAATAATTCTTTTGTTCGAACTTCATTGACAGCCTTTAAGATTTTATCATTAGCTGAAAGACCACCACTCCCCATACTATATAATTTCACTTGACTATTTGCTAGCATATTTGTATCTATTACTAAAAAACTAGAAATTTTATCAAGTCTTACGCTATCAGAAAGGGCTTCAATATTCAAATTTGATAGATAAAATACTTCTTTATTTTGCTTTACTATTTCGCTACCAAATTTATTTGTTAAATCTATTATTGGCATTTTTTGAGTAGTAGACTGCATTGTGAAATAGGTAATTAAAGCAGGAACTGCAAATATAGCAACCATCAGAATAGGTCCGATAATAGTTGCTATCAAAAACCATTTATTTTTTACTTTTGTTAGGAATTCATGAGCTATAATTGTTCTAATTTTTCTATAATTGGACATTTTCTACTCCAGACTTTGATACTACGTCGATAAATATTTCGTTTAAAGATGGTTCTGATAATTCAAAACGGCTTATTTCAGCAGATTTATTAGCTTTTTCTATAATTTCTTTGAAAGACATTTCTTTATTTGTTACTCTAAATTCAGCTCTACCTTTGCTTCTATTAATAAATTGAACATTATGTAATTCATTTAAAAATTCGTCGCTACCTTCGTATTCAATTAATACAGTATCTTTGCCAAATTCTTTTTTTATATTTCTCAAATTACCAGATAAGACTAATTTTCCTTTATTAATTAAGCCGATTTTGTCGCACATTTGTTCTGCTTGTTCCATTATATGGGTAGAAAGCAAAATTGTCGTACCATCATTTTTTAAATCTAAAACAATTTTTTTAAATAAATCAGCATTAATTGGATCAAATCCTGAAAATGGTTCATCGAGAATAAGAAGACGAGGTTTATGTAATAAAGTACTAATAAATTGTACTTTTTGCTGCATACCTTTGGATAATTCTTGGATCATTTTCTTTTCCCAATCCGAAGCACCTAATCTATTTAGCCAATATCTTGCTGCATCTTTTGACTGTTTTTCGGTCAAACTTTTGAGCTTTCCAAAATATATTAACTGGTCTATTACTTTTATTTTTTTATATAAACCTCTTTCTTCTGGCAAATAACCCATAAAATCTTGTGATTCAGCTTTAATTTTCTCACCGAAAACACTAATTTCTCCAGAATCAGGATTAAATATATTATTAATCATTCTGATAGTCGTTGATTTTCCAGCACCATTAGGACCAATTATTCCAAAAATAATTCCTTCTTCGACATCAAAACTTATATTATCTACAGCCGTATAATTACCAAAGCGTTTAGTAACAGACTCTAATTTTAAAATTTCCATATTTAAAAAATTAAAATAAAAAAAAACCATATCAACATCTTTGTTAATACAAAATTACGAAATTATATTTCAATAAAATTAGATTTTTAATCTAATAGAATAAAATATTAAGTAATTCTCTGAAAATTAACTTAAATTTGTAAATATTTTAACAATCCATCTAAAAAATGAATCAAATTGATTTAAATAAGTATTTAATAAATATCAGAAGAGAACTCCATAAAATTCCAGAAACTGCTTTTAATGAGATTAAAACATCCAATTTAATAGAACAGGAATTAAATTCTTTTGGAATTAACACATTTAGACCATTAGAAACTGCAGTAGTTGGAATAATAGGTAATATTAACAATCCTTGTATCGCATTTAGAGCTGATATAGATGGATTACCAATGGAAGAAGATACTGGTTTACCTTTTTCATCTACACATAAAGGGCGAATGCACGCTTGTGGACACGATTTCCATATTTCTATGCTATTAGGTGCCGCAAAATATTTAAAACAATATGAGGAAGAATTAAATATTTGCATTAAATTATTATTTCAACCAGCAGAAGAAATGATCCCTGGTGGAGCTAAATTAATGGTCGAAGCTGGAGTGTTAAAAAATCCTGATGTTCAATTTGTATTTGGTCAGCATATTCATCCAGAAAAACAAGTTGGAAGAATTGAAATAGCTGTCGGACCTGCTCTAGCTTCATCTGATGAAATGTATTGGACAATTAAAGGCAAAAGCTCTCATGCTGCTACTCCTCATTTCGGACACGACCCTATTTTAGCTTCTGCAAATATGATAGCGAATTTACAAAATATTATTACAAAATATCGTAATCCCTTAAAACCATCTGTACTATCAATCACATCAATTCATGGTGGTACTGCAACAAATATTCTACCTGAAGAAGTAAAATTAATGGGCACTTTTCGTGCTTTTGATGATAAATGGAGATACGAAACAATTGATAATATTAGACATATATCTTCAAGCATTTGTAGGGCTTACAATTGCGAATCTATTTTCGAACCAAAGATGGGATTCCCTGCTGTGATAAATGATATTACTGCTTCTGACATCGCAAAAGAAGCGGCTATTAGGAAAATAGGCGATGAGAATTTTAGTAATTGTGATCCAATGATGTGGGGTGAAGACTTTGCTTATTTCGCTAATGAAGTTCCTAGCTGTTTTTGGTTCTTGGGTGTAAAAAATCAACCAAATATGCCAGCTTTGCATAATGTAAAGTTATCCCCTGATGAAAATGCCTTAATCATAGGAAGTAATATGTTTATTAACATTGCTTTGAATAATACTGTTTTAAGCAATATATTTAAATAGAGTTGCATTTAAAATAAGATTACAACAAAAGCGTTTAATTTATAGACAAGTATAATTTTGTAAAGTTAATTTTGAACAAAATATAATAATGAAAAAAATAAAATTTATATATATTCTACTTTTCTCGTCAATATTTTTCATTGGTTGCAAGACTTATGATAATTTTACTACTTACTTCAATACATACTATAATGCTGATAGGTTAATTGATGAGAGTGAAAATGAATTTGAATTTCAAGATGAAAAAAAACGAGTTTTCCCTAAAGTATTTATTTCGCAACCAAATTATTGGATTCAACCAGATACAAAGAAATCTCCTGTAGTTTTTATGGATGAATTTGTAATTGACAAAAGACAATTACAACCGGTTAAAATCAAATTAGATTCTGTTATTATTAAAGGCTCAAAGATTTTAGCAAAGCATCCTAATAGTAATTATGTGGAAAATACTTTGTATTTGATGGCAAAATCATATTTTTATCAAAGCGATTGGATAAATTGCCAAGTAAAATGTAGTGAATTAATAGATAAATTCCCTTATGGCGATTTAATTCCAGACGCACATTTAATGATTGCTAAGACTTATTTAATTAGAAAAAAAACTATAACAGGGCTTACTATATTATCACGATGCGTTGACGTAGCTTGGTTAAAGAAAAGATATGATATATTATCTGAAGCATTTAGATTAGAAGCCGAAGTAGCTCTTCGCGATGGACGATTCGATGATGCTTTAAAGCCATATTTGCAAGCTGTTGCTCAATCTGATGATGAAGAACAAAGAGCAAAATGGCAAGTTGATTTAGCTGCATTGCTCTATAGAATCGGAAGATATGATAAAGCTCTAATAGCTTTTGAACAAGTTAGAAATTTCTCTCCAGATTATTCAGGCTTGTTTGAATCTAAATTTTATAGTGCATTAAGCCAAATTAGATTAGGTAATTATGAAATTGGCATGGAAACTTTATCTGAATTGGAAAATGATGGTAAATTCGAAGATTGGAAAGATTATGTTACTGCTGGAAGATTATTAAATTATAAATTAAGTAATGACGATAAAAAATTCCAAGAAACTGAGAAATTTGCTGATTCTGCATTTTCTAATAGCTATATGATTCAGGCTATTTATTTCGAGATTGCTATGATGCATTATGATAAGAAAGAATATGTGGACGCACAAAAATATTTAGCTCAAGTACGAAATGCCAGAAGCGATTTTTATACTACTGCTAATAAATTATATCAGAATTTAGTAGCATATTCACAGAAGAAAAATGAAGCATCAAAAGGTCTTCAAAAATATTCTGCTAATCAAGATTTAAATGATTCACTTAGATTAGTCGTTTCAAATGACGCTTATGAATTTGCTAGAATTAACGAAATTTTAGGTAACCAAGACTCAGCAATTGTTTATTATAAATATGCAATGGATATTGCTCCTATAGATAGCAACACGAGGGCAAGATATGTATATACATATCAAAGAGTTATAAGAGATACTAATCCACTGCTTGCTGATAGTTTATTCGAACAAATTGCAGATTTATATCCAAAAACAGAATTTGGCAAAGAAGCATACAAAAAACTAGGATATACAGAATTTTTTGCAATTGACACAATTCCTGAATTATATAAATCTGCTAATCAAATGAGACGTAATGGTTTATATCAACAATCAATAAATGCTTATAAAGAAATTTATGATAAATATCATAGTAGCCCTTACTCCCCAAAATCACTTTATAGCATTGGATTAGTTTATGAAGAAAATTTGAAAATCTTGGATTCTGCTATATTTTATTACACACTTTTAAAAATAGAATATCCAGATAACGAATTAGTTAAAGATATTAATACATCACTCGTTTATCAAGATATAATAAAAAAAGGAGAACAAATTCCAGACTCTTTGCTTCCGATGAAGGTATATAAGACTCCTAAAAGAGATTATCTATCTGAAATAGAATCAGGAAATGCAATTGAAAGAGCAAACCACTTTGATAAACAACAACACTTTAATACAAAGAAAAAATCTACTCTCGAGCAATATTGGGACAATTTAAAAGACCAATATAATCCAATGGATAAAATAGATAGTCTGAAAAGCAAAATTAAAGATACAAAAGTTAAGGATTTGCTCCCTGGCGTGAAAATCAATACACCAATTGATAAATTTCGCAGTAAAAGTGATTCTGATTCAACTAAAATTCCTACTTTGGCACCAGTCGAAGCTTTACCAATATCGCCAAATAAGGAAAATGAAAACAAAAAATAAAAATTGATTTATTAAATTATTTATATTAATGAAATCAGAAGAAAACAAAGCGCAAAGCATCAAAAAAAAAACCAAAATTACTTCTAAAACAGAAGAATCTCAAAGTCAAATTGATTTATTAAAAAATCAATTACTTTGGTATAAATCTTTTTTCGATTATTCGGCTGATGCAATTTTTATAGTACAACCTGAGACTTGGTGTATTCTCGAAACTAATGACATTAGTTCTTCTATATTAGGAATACCAAAAGAAAAATTAATTGGATCAATATTCCCTCAATTCAAGAAAATTTATGAATCTCATTCTACTAATTCCTCTCCAATTGTTCTTAGCGAATTGAGATTAAATATCGCAAATCGACAAGAAATTGTATTAGAGGCAAGCTCGCGAATTGTTGATATTAATGGTCAGAAATTAATTCAAGTATTAGCTCGCGATATAGCTAAGCAGAATGAACTAAACGACAAATTATTACTAACTGACAAATTAGTTCTATTAGGAATGTTATCCTCAGGAGTCACTCACGAAATACGTAATCCCCTAGCTGCAGTAAATTTAAATTTGCAATTACTCGATAGAAAAATCTCGCATGATTCACCTGAATATCCTTTCTTGCAAATAGCAATGCAAGGTATTGAAAGAATCTCAAAAATTGTGGAAGTATCTCTAAGCTTTTCTAATATTACCACTCCTGAAATCAAAAAAATGAATATTAATTCCCTATTCCCTGCTACAATGGAATTAATAGCACCTACTCTAAGGAAAAAGAATATAAAAGTTGATATAAAATTAGATGATAACTTGCCCCTGGTATCTATCGATTACAATAAAATTCAACAAGTTCTAATCAATTTAATCACAAATGCTTTTGATGCGATTAAAGAGAAAGGCAATATTAAAATAAATACGAAATTTGAACCTTCTCAAAATCAAACACAGAATGATTATGTTCTTATTTCTATTACTGACGATGGATGCGGTATTTACGAAGAAGATATTTCTCGTATTTTTAATCCTTTTTTTTCTCGCAAAGCTGATGGTATAGGATTAGGCTTAGCTATTACTCAAAAAATATTGCTACAACATAATGGGATAATAAATATAATATCCAAAGTTGATGAAGGCACTACAATTACGGTAAAATTACCAGTAGCTAAATAATTTATTAATCAAAACATATTTCAAATAATCGTAATGAATATTTATATTATTGGAGCTTCTAAAGGATTAGGAGCAGGGATAGCTGAAGCATTTGCGAAATTAGGGCATAGTTTATTCATATGCTCACGCAATTTAGAAAATTTAAATACTTTATCAGATCAATTAACAAAAAATTATAACATCAAATGTAATTATAATTTTCTTGACGTTACTCAAAAAGAATCAATTATAAAATCTTATAACGAATGTGTGGAAATTATGGGTATACCTGATATAGTAATATACAATTCAGGAATATCTAAAACCGATAATTTCTTAAATTTTCAATCCCAAATAATCAAAGATATCTATAGTATTAATGTATACGGATTAATTGATTCAATGGAAATTATACTACCATCGCTATTAAAATCTGGAAAAAAAACCATATTCGCAGCAACTTCTTCATTAGCAGAGTTAAGGGGTATACCAGGAAACGCAGGCTATTCTTCAAGCAAAATTGCAGTTTCACATTTGCTTGAAGCAGCTCGTTGTCAATTATACAAAACAAATGTAAAAATAATAACAATCAAGCCCGGATTCGTCCATACTGATATGACAAGTAACAGTAAATTTTCCATGCCTTTAGTGAAATATCCAGATAAGGCTGGAGAAATAATTGCCAGAAAATTACTAAAAAGAAAATCTATTGTTGCATTCCCAGTAATAATCCAATTCCTATCATGGGCAGCTAAACCTATTCCGTCATTTATATACGATTTTATAATGAAGAATTTATGGAAAAAAAATAAAATGCTTGAGGACTATTTATAGTTGATTTACATTATTAATTAGTTGTTTTTTTAAATCGAAACCAATATAATAATCCTTCGTATAAAATACAAATAACACAATTTTTAAACTTTTAGGATTTTTATATGAAATATATTTCAACTATTTTAATCATCACTGGAATGTTATTTTTTTCATTATCACTTTATGCTGACGATTATTTAGACAGCGCATACAAAGTAAATGAAAATGAATTTGATTATAGCTTCTCATCAGATGACTTCGGAAAAACTCCTTTCCGCACTTTTAACTTTTTTCAATATATTTTCAACAATGAATCGCCTAGAATTGATATTAATTATAATTTCAATCAAATTTCTATCGATCCAAAAGAATTTTATGATAGTTTTAACAATACTCCAGAATTAGAAATCAAAGCTGGTTATGTTGTAAATTCTGAAGCTAATAATGGATTTTCAACCAAAAGCAATTTTGAATACTTAAGATTATCTACTTATAATTCTCAATTTGGGCAGGTTGGAAACGCAAATAGAATTACAATGGAAGGTTGGCAGTTTGGATTAGGTAGTACAAAAGGTTATGGCTGGTCATTTGGTAAAAATGTATCAATGCTTTTATATCATGGTAATAACTTTAATTGGCATATAATGACTTTCAATGATCAACCAAAAGAATATATATTTAATAACAAATTAGATAAAATCTCTAATCAATTTAAATTTGGAAATTCTTTCGAAGCTGGTATTGATATAAGATTATATAATTCATTAGGTATTAATGCAGCGTATGAGCAAGCTCATATCTTCCCTGCTCATTTGTTTTGGTATTGGGGAGCTAGCAAAGTTATTGAAGAAGTAGCAAAAAGCTTTACAAATAATTTTATCCAAAAAATTTCAAATCGTAATTCAATTGCTGGACCAGTAATTAATTTTATAATTAAAAATGGTATTTCTTATGGAATGTACGAATTAAGAAAAACAAATATGAACTGGCCAATTACAACAGAATCTCCTCTTGCAATTGAAAAATTTAAGGTAGGATTGACCTATACTTTTTAATTCTTTTTTACGCATAACATCCTTTCAAAATCTCATTTTGATGAAGCTATATAGCTTTATTTAAAATGAGATTTTTTTTATATATTATTTATTATTTATATTTGTGAATAATTTTTATTAATAAAACTAAAACATTCTTTGAATATTTATACAGACATTATATTAGTAGGAATTTTTATTAATTTTTTGAATTATTTAATAGCAACAATGTGCAATTTTCATAATTTGAAATCGCCAAGCTATAATAGAGCAAAAGATTATTACTCATATATAGATTTTAGAAAAATGACTCTATATTCTAAATCTCGTTCTAGAGCTGAGGTTGTTTTTATTTTTTTATCTATTATGGGTTTGTTGTTTTTTTGGATGTTTGAGGGTTTCAGGTTACTTGATGAATTTGTACGTTCTTTTAATATTAATTTTATAGTAGAAAGTATAATTTATATATTAGTAATTTTTTCTTTTTTCATTCTTTTGCTGTTAATTTACGATATATATATTAATTTCTATCTCGATAAGAAATATAGAATTTCTCGAATGAATGTAATAGAATTTGCTAAATCTAAATTTAAAAGATTTGCAATTTATTACTTAAACGCATTAATAATTTTATCATCGCTTTTCTTTTTTAATCATTATTTCGGTTATGATTTTTGGTGGGCATTTTGGTTATTTGCATCTATAATTATTATTTTATACGATTATTTATATCCTTTCATTTACTTGTATTTTTTAAATAAAGTTAAAAATGAAATAACTCCGGAATTAAGAAATAAAATTTTACAATTTTGCGATGAAATTGATTTTCCAATATCAAATATAAATGTATTCGAAAGTTCTAGAAAGACCAATAGATTAAATGCTTTCTTTGCTGGGTTTGGAAAAAGCAAGAATATTATAATTAGTGATAACATTATTAACAATTTCACTGATAGCGAAATATTAGCCGTAATCGGACACGAAGCAGGCCATTATAAATTAAAGCACAATATAAAGAATGTTATTTTATCAATTATTTTGTTGGGATTTATATTATTTTTATTTAGAATTCTAATAGATAATATTGAGATATTTAATTCATTTTATGTTTATAATATTAGTTTTTATGTAGGAATAGTCCTTTATACTATTCTTTTATCCATATTATTTATTATAATATCTCCATTATTAAATAATTATCTTCGCTCACACGAGACACAAGCAGATACATTTTCATATTTACATACTAAAAACAAATCTGCACTAATTTCTGCTATAAAGAAAATATATATAATCAATTTATATAATCCTGTTCCACATCCTTATTATGTTTTCTTTTATTATAAGAGAAATCCAGCAGAAGAGAGGATAAAAATAATTGAGAACTTATAAAATTGATATTAAAAGTCATTAGCCACTTTAGCTCAGAAGGTAGAGCAGCTGAATCGTAATCAGCAGGTCGGGGGTTCGATTCCGTCAAGTGGCTCA
>ENA-UOOK01003838-UOOK01003838.1-fermentation-metagenome-genome-assembly--contig:-NODE-3838-length-16691-cov-7.193496_pt1 | contig 16691 bp, 19 predicted proteins | sample MGYA00245777_ERZ724023 | MGnify/ENA primary metagenome ERZ724023 (study PRJEB28704, sample SAMN03018312) | fermentation metagenome | biome: anthropogenic terrestrial biome; feature: soil; material...
CAAACAAATCATGAATTTGTCCGGGCACCAAATTCGCCGGTGGTGCCATATGCACGACTACATCTCCATCAAACACGCCGACACCGCCGGAACGAAATCTGCCGTTTTCAGGGATCAACCCATTCATCATCATTTTATGTGCTTTCAGAAGATCATCTACAGAAGCCGGATTCAGCTTCAGCATCATCTCGTAGGTTTCATATGCGTTCTGAACTTCTTTTATCTCATTCGGATTACCGAGGATGTGCTTTCCGTCAAGAATAGCCGTTACCTGTTCCAAAGACAATGAATTGTGCTCAATGGCAAGTGATGAGTGTATTGTTCTGATTCTGTTTTCTTTGCGAAGATGCGGATTCAGATTGCCGTGCGACAAGACTGTGACACGTCCAACCTGTTCACTGATTTCCGCAATCAGATTTATTATTTTATCTGTCATGTGAAATGGCGGTTTGTATTCGCTCATAAAATCACCTCTATCAAATTATAGTTTGGAATAAAATCACACTTTCTCATCAATATCTTCGTCAGCCCTATCGCCTACAAAATAATAGAACGTGGCATCCTGGTTGTTAAAAACGGATATGCTGTCAAACGATGTAGGCACCTTTATCATAGCATAAGGATATGAATAATTCACCTATTTACATAAGTTTTTTTGTAAATACGTGTAAGCCCTCATCATCGCCCTTGTCGCTGTCCACACCGTCATTGATGGCGATTAAGTGGAATGCCTTTCTGCCGCAAAATCTCCATGATTTGCCCAACTTTGAAATAGTCACGCCCTAAACGGCTCATGTCCTTGATGATAATGGTTTCCACCCGTCCTGCTTCGACTTCCTCCATCATGGCGGTAAAGTCTGGGCGGTTAAAGCGAATACCTGAAATGCCATCATCACCTTGTGTCAAGGGGAGGACTTAAAAAAAGTTTCAGATCACTTTATTTTTGTAATCTGAAACTTCCTAATATACTAAATCTGTATTAATGTTCTTTTTATATTTTTAGCTTGCTCGGAAAAAATCAAAGTTACATTCGTATGTCTTTTTAAAGAATTTTCCCCTTCTTCAATTTGATGCCATGAGTCTAAATATGGCTTTTTAATAGCAAAGGTGTCATCTTGAATAAAGGCCAGAAAAGCTTCAGGATTACGGTGGTATTGTTTAACAAATTCAGTTGCTAATTTATCTTTGTCTTCCCATGGAACATTTGCATTGTTATGTAGCACATGATCTAAATTACTAGAAAAGAAGTATACAGCATATGGTATGTTTACCCAAACTTTTGGTAATGAGATTAATCTTTGAATATTCTGCACTTTACGTTGATTTCTATCAATAATATTTTTCCGATTTGACGTTTTAATTGTATCACAATCGTAAAAAGTTCCATCTATTTCCGATTCCAGCACCCTGTCCTCTCCTATAAAAGCGCCATCTGTATCAATGATATGAATTACTTCCAAATAATCAGATGCCCTATAAGAGTATGGCTTGCTATATTCTTTTATAAAATTTCCGATTTTAGAAGCAATATTGGAGGGCGATACTCCAAACTCTGTTGTAATGTCGCCCCGAGTAAACTCTACAATTACATTTTCTGTTTTGATTAGTTTGCTCATTATTGCAGCAAGCGCAGTCTGATCCGATATTCCTTCAACGATAATAAATATAATTTTTCTTTTAGAAGGCATCAAACTCACCTGCCTTTTTAAACGACAATGCTATTTCATAATTATTTGTGAGATCATACAACTCTTCTTTTTGACCGCCCAAAACAATATCACGATAGTAAAAATATCGCATATTATGATTAGTCTGAACATTTTCTAGCTGAACATAGCGGTTTTTCGGGTTGGCAGTAGTAAAAAAAATGAATTTCTTATCTATTGTCTCAAGGGGGCGCAAATTATGAGAGGTAAAAACAAGTTGACCTTTTCCAGACTCAGAAATAACTTTGAGCAATTCACCCAATAAATATTCAAATATCCCTGAATCTAATTCGTCAATGGCAACCGTCATACCCTCGTTGTTATACATCGCAATTAAAAGTTGTAGAATCGAAATAATTTTTTTAATCCCCTCGGACTCATACCTTAATGGTAAAGTGTTACCATTTCTAATAGATACAAGTTCAACTGTACACCCTTCGCTTTTATCTGGAAGAAGGGCAAATCCGATGTTTTCCAACCCGACATTAAGACCTGGTACAAGTTGCTCAAGCACAGTATTCATGTTCGATATTGCCTTTTGAATAATATTACAAACCTGAGTCGGTACTATAGATGAGCCCTCAAGTTTTATGGCTATACTCCCTGTAGATAATGATTTTTCATTATCAAATCTAAAGAAAAATGGTAATGCGGCATTCAAATTAATTAAGCCTGTGCTTTTAGTATCGACAACATACAAATAGAAGTTACCATATTGCACCAATGCATTAATAACAAAAATATATTCTGATACTTTGCAATTACTTTTAATTGCGAGTAGAGTATCTTTGAAAAAGATAAATGATTGAGATCTTTCTTTTGCCAATTGTTTGCTAACCATCATCTTATTTCTAAGTTCTTTATCTCCACCTATAAGTTCATTAAATTTAGTATTGGGGAGAAAGGGGGAATCTTGAGAAGATGTATTGATTAGGGGCTGCATTTTAAACTTATGCCCAGCCACAACACCAGACATACTCAAAACTTCATTCCTAATTACTGCCCGAAACTTTACTGCTGAATCAGCATTTTCAATATTTGATTCACTATCTGCTTTTTCCTTGGCCAAATCAAAGCTATATTCAACCTTGAATTTTTCTCTTTGAGATTTGACTTCAAAAACATAGACAAGATGAGCTAACTCTTTACCAATAGCAATATAGTTAACGCAATCATCAGATAGACTCCGACCGGACAAAATAGTTTTTAAAATATCAAGGGCATCAATAAGAGCGGTTTTACCAGAGCCATTCTGTCCATATAGCCCCATTATATCAACCCCTGGATACTCATCTTTTTTTGAGCAAGCAAAATCAATTGAACCAAACTCAACATTTTTAAAATCGCAAAGAGTAATCTTATGAATTCTAACGTTCGTAATGTTCATAGCGCACCTCCTCTATAAAGTATATTATATCCTTAAAGCTTAAAAAGATCAACACAAAACAGAGAATCAATACAATTTGTATTGATTCTCTGTTTTGTGCTTATATTTCGACAAGATGTTTTGCCTTTAAGTTTAAGTAAACAAATATGGTTGTTCAAGGCTATAATTTGATTGTCACAATTAAAGCTATCTAATACTTTTAGTTGTATTCGCTCATAAAATTACCTTTATCAAATTAAACTTACCTTTTTAAAGAAACTTTTAAAGTAACTACTTTATAAGGAGATACGGATAGGCTGACCGCATTCTGGTTATATTCGAGTTTTTGGACCACTCTTTCCAAATAATCCGTTTTATACGCACTTTCTATATTTGCTGCAAAAGTAAAATTAACTTCTTCGTTTTTATCCGATATGCTATACATGCGGATGATAACGCCATCCTCCTTTTCACTGTTTTTAACTGCAGATACCATGATATTCGGATTATCCTTGTTAATAAAGGATTGCCTAGCATCAAGCTTTCCAACCTGGTTTATTGGTCCGCTGACAACATCCATAGGATTATTGAATTGTTTTGACTCTCTTAAGGCATCCTTTACATTTCCGTATCCGATTCTAAAGCTAAAGTAATGCACTCCTGTCTCCGGATGGGTATCCGGATAGGATGTACTCCGCAGTAATGTCAGTGAAAGGCTGTCTTCCAGCCCACGGTAACCGTATTTTGATTCGGTTATCACGAATAGCCCCAAATCATCCCTGAATTTTGCATAGGCAAATGTGTTTCCAGGCACCTCATCGTTGATCGGACCACGTTCGATTAACCCCATTGGAATATCATAAATATATTTCTTTTGATGATTTTTCAATGGAATATGATAATTTAGCTGAGGAGTATAGATCTGATCGCCAATCTGATTCCATAGGGCTACCACTTTATATTCCAGGCTTTTCGCATCATTCTTTAGTATTACTTCTACATCCAGTTTGGAATCGGCTATTTCCAATGTGTAACTGATTTTTTTCAATAAATTATTGCTCGTGAATTGCTTTTTCACAATTTGCTTGCGGCAGTTGTCAATGGTTACATAATCGCCTACAACCCAGGCATTGCTGTTCTTTGCATTTTCCTGTATATAGCGGAAATTTGCCCTGTTTTCTATCAGAACAAGGTCATTTAGCTTGTCTGTCAATTTGATTAAATCCATAGTCATCGGGTCAAATTCAGCAACTATATAATCATTTTCAAGAACATAATCTACATAATGGTTCACTCGTGGGTCATGCTTGGACGGTATATAAGAGCTTTCCGGGTAGTCTTCATTTTCCTGTGTAATAACAACCGTTTCGTAACCAAAAGACGGAACCGTAACCTGAACCAGTATTTCCGTGTACCAGTGGCCCCAATACTGATTGTAACCATCTCCTACTTTTACAAATGGGAGTTTCTCCTTATTCGAAGAATAAACTGCCAGCTTGCCAAGATCGTCCTTATAATCCCATAACATAATGGTAACGATATCATTACGGCCGTATTCCGTACTGTTAAAAATGTAGAATGCACGGTTTGGCCCGATTCCTCTGGAAACCTGGGACAGATTTAGGTTAAATGACAGCCCGCTGTCTCCATAAAGGCGCGATGGATTGATACCTACCCCTGCACCATAAGCATTAATTCATAGGCAATCCGGTCCTGCCAGTAGTTGACTTTCCTGCCGGGATTATTGGCAGAAGTCATTTGCTTCCAGGGTATACTTAAGTCATCTACTAAATGCTTAACTCTTTCAAAATAGCTCATTTTTATATCTCCTTTGATTTATTAAAATGCCTTAGATATTTCAGCCTACAAATACGGTTCAATCTGAAACTCCGTCTGCTCCCCATTCTTCTTACTTACCAGTTCAAATAAATTCTCCTTCGTTGCAAACAAATTCTTCGGATTACGACCAATAATAAGATATTGATTCTTACCATCGAGAGAAATATACTTTCTTGTTTCATCATTCAACAAAATATCAGCATTATCAATTACAATTAACTTTCCTTTTGCATGGCTTACAATCTCTTTAATATTCTTCTGATAATCTAAGTAATTCAGACACAAAATATCCGGATTAATTGCCATGCACTCTTTAATAAAGGAGAAAGATGCTGTTTTTCCTGTTGCAGACGAACCAGTTAAAATCGTAATATTATTTGTAAATTTAAAATTCACAACATATGAAGTATGAACCGTTGAAAAATGATCCATTACTATAGGTTTACTCTCCATTGCTCCACCACTCCTTTAACTCTTCATAATCATTTATTATCTTACTTTGCGTACCAAAGCATACTTTAACCTCACTCATATCAAAGGGAATCATCGCATAATCACTATATATAAAACCATCTTCCAAATTATACAATACTTCTAAAGCATTATCCCCACATTCCTTAAGGCAAAAAACTTTATCCGGGAAATATAGTACATTCAAAACGGTCTTGCATCCTGTAGATAAACAATCCACATCCAGTGTAACTCCATTGAACTTTGATTCAATCTTATATTTGCCAGCTAGTTTTGCATCATCAATCTTCTCTACAATTTCTTTTGCATGATCATCTAATCTTGCTACGGTATTTTTATTAAAGAATACATCGTTCAATTCGACATATTCCATATTCTGAGGTATGTCCTTTTTGTCTTTATATATCGTAATCATAGTGACACCTCCAATCCAACATTTAAAAACTCTTTATTCAATGACGTTCCAACATAAATGCTTTTCATCTTATTTGCAATAGATAACCTAGTATTGTCCAAACCACAGATGTCATTATTATGCCTATCCAACCAGTCACAACATGATTTTATCCAACAGTCCCCGATAACTCCTTTCGAAACTTCGAATCCGGTATTTCTTGTTAAATCAAATAGGAGTTTTGCAGATAACTGCTCTATATTATGATCATCTATATTATTGTCATATTCCATCACTTCCTGAATTACTTTATAATTCAGCTCTCCAGAATGCAATGTTTTAATCAACTTTTCTCTTGCACTGATTGCGCCAGCACGTTTTATCAGAAATTCATCATCTGATGCATAAATCCAGCTGATAAGTTTATCAAATTCCAATAAGGTGTACTCAAAACAAATAAGATGCACCATAAATACATTATCCTTATTATCAACAGATTTCTTTAATATCTTCTGTTCCATATACAGCTGCATATTATCAAATGAATTATCGAAAACAATAATGTATCTATTGTCCTCATCCGTCAATGTCTTTACCGCCTTAACTAATTCACTATTATTTTTCTTGCTTTCAACAATTACGTCCGGACAAAGTTGTTGCATCAGTATTTCCCAGAATATGTAACTCGCTTTGCCCTTCCGATCTTCTATCCATAAGTATGTCTTACACGACATGTAATCACCTCCATTATAAAAATAGTCGTGTAAATAAATTGCTGTTAAATATTTCCCCTGACTCCTCCATCCTTCTTAATTCCCAAGTTGTCTTTTTTTCAAATTGGCTTTGATTATCATCAATGTAATAAACCAGCTTTATACAATCATCGCGAAATCGATTTGAACTCAAGACCTCAGTATTCTTGTCAAAATAATCAAGTTCATTTATTGTATTTAATGCTAATTTCCAAGTATCCTCATTTTCAAATTGTTTTATATCTTTATATGTACTAAAAAGCAGTGCCCTGCTCCTTTATTTTTATTATAAGTATTCATTTGTATGATCTCTTAAAGACGAAGCTTTTACAATCCCAGCTTCCCCCTATTGCTATAAACTGTAGTTGATTTCTTATTAAATATGATTCTAATTAATAGTACGCAGTTTAATACTAGTTCTTCATAGCTTATATAAGATTATACCGTGCATTTCCAAACAACTGTATAAAACTGGCTTCTATTTTTATGTTCCTGCATTCTAAATAGGTAAATAATTTGTTTCTGTGTTATGTGAAAGATTAAGCCAAATCATTTTTTATACTGCCATAAATATATCCCCTCCGACTTAACATTCTTATAGAACGGCATAACATTTTCCCATTCTTTAAACCTGTCATAGTCAATAAGCAGTACCGAAAACACTTTGTTATACTCAAGTTCCAAATCAACAACATTATCAATCATACGTTCATGCATATCATCAGTATAGCCTTTTACAATCACAGCAATGTCTATATCTGACTCATCTGTTTCCGTTCCTCTAGCAACTGAACCATACAAAATAATGCTTTCCAAAGAATCTTTAAAAATGTCTACAATCCCTGCAGTCAATTTTTGAATAGGTTCCTTTTCCTTATTCATGTAATCAGCCTCCTTTCAGATGTTCCTAACCTAATAATATTCCATTCAATTCTTAAAATCAATCTTATAATATAGATTTCAGAAATTGCGTATCTTATCTCCAGTAACCTCCAGTAAAAATTTTCTTGTACATCAACCACAATAGCTACTAAATAACTGTAATACTGGAAGTCTGAAATGCTGCAGACATCACAGCTGCTGCTGAACGAGATCTATTAAGAGCCTCAGATCATATCGAATTCGTTCTCAAAAATCCAAAAGCTACTGATGGCCTGCTTGATGAAGCCGAAGCACAGATTAACTGTCTTGCAGAATTTCTAGAAAAATTCAAGCTTGCAAATGGCCCTGTACTTGCTTCATGGGGAATCCGTTTTGTAATCGTAAACGGATACCTCGCTTTCTATGTCATATCAGAAGAAATAAAGCATGTTATCGTTGTTCGTTTTCTGTTTCAGAAAAGCAACTGGAATGCGATTCTTCGTCAAGGTTTCTCATTACTGTAATCCAAGCCCTGCCTTCATAAGATAGACGAGCTGCAGTTTATCGATTATTGGAAACCCGGATTAATTAATCAGTTGCATATAGTATTGATATATAGGTAACATTGATCCCAATAGGATTTTCAAATGTCCGGATAATATCCGTCCTCTTTAAATTTCATTTTTTTAGATATGCACGGCATTTATATTATCATTACATAGTCAATCGTATTCTTATGAATATTTATGATATTTCATGACAAGTGAAGTTCCCTGCTTTGAAACTCCCCTTAAAAATATACAACTACTGTAGTTTGTAACTGCAACTACTACCTCTGCATAGGGCATAACTAACTGATTCAGCTTATAACAGGCATTTGCTTCCTTTGCCATCTGCTGAACATATCCTTCAATAGTAATAATGCATGAATATGTACATATCTTTTCATAAGTTTTGTATATGTACATATCACTATTCCTGTGCTATTCTAATTTCATAAGGTGAAGAAGATGGTTGCATCTTTTATGACCTATGCATAAACAATATAAGGTGGTGTTAAAATGCCATTATCAGAAAAGCGCAAGGAAACAATGTACAAATATGCAAAAGAAAATCTCAAGCGCATTCCTCTTGATGTCCAAAAAGATAAATACGAGGAAATCGCTTCAGCAGCTGCCTCTAACGGAGAAACGGTAAATGGTTATATCAAAAAAGCTATCGATATACGCATAGAATCAGAAGCCTAGAAAGGAAGTGTTACCATGAGCTATCAGGAAATTGCAAAGAGTATGATTGACAAGCTCCCAGAAGATAAACTTATATTCCTAATCAACATTCTTGAGAACATCGGGGAAATATCTGGAGTCAATATCTATCCAGAATTTACACCAAATGAAGAAACCAGAGCCGCTATTGATGAAGTGGAAACCATGGTTAAGAATGGAACTGGTGAGCATTTTGAGGGTTCCACAGCTGATTTTTTTGCCATGCTTGAGGAGGAATAAGTCATGCTCAAACTCAATACCTCAACCAAATTTAAAAAAGATTATAAACTGTGCCAAAAACGTGGGTCAAATCTCTCTCTACTTCAAGATGCAGTTAATACACTCCGCATACCCACACCGCTTCCGCCAAAGAATAAAGATCATAACCTAAGCGGAAAATATTCTGGGTGTCGTGAATGTCATATAATGCCGGATTGGCTGCTGATTTATCATGTAACAGTCGATGAACTATATCTTGTCCGTACCGGTTCCCACGCTGATCTGTTCAATATGTAGTAACATAGCAAAAGGGGAAGTTTTTGTGCTCTCCTTTTGCTATGAAATGGTTTTGTGAAGATACTAATTCTAATGGAGCTGTCGCACTAGATGATTAAAACCAGTTGCGCGCAGCTCAATTCAGTATAGCTGAATTTCACCACGTTTCCTTCCGGGAGGCTAACACACCCTGCCTCGATTATCCTGCGGAGTCCTTTTTCCTGCGGAATGTCGGCTCGGTCAACAATACCATTGTACACGAATGCGTGCATTGGAGTAAATTGATAGAAGAAACTGGCTCGCCGGTGTTTAGTCCATAAAAAGCCCAAACGGAAAGAACCGGGTATTCAACTATAGTTAAATGATTTTACTTAATTCGCCTCGTCCATATCCCAATGCTGTTTTTGCGCCAATACCATGACCCGAAAATACATAATTAAGCGTATTTTGAAGCTTGATTTTCTCCTCCTCACTTAATTTCTCGCGGGTACCGATATAAATGTTGAATGTAAAATCTTCTATACATAAAAACTCAATGGGCACAGGATTCTGATCGTCCGTGGGAGGCGTACCTCCAAAGCTGTTATAATAATCAGGATAATGTGGGGCAAAAACATCTTTTACCAATTTACCGTTGCAATCAGCACTTGGAAAGCCATCAAAAAAAATTAGCTGACCTACTTTGCCTTCAAGGTTTACTCTATCATCGGATGTATCGCTTGCCGGCGAGCCGAATAGCCGTAACACTTCCTCAGAGTTTTCATCATTATTACAATTTTTATCAATCCAACTATTACGCATAAGGCCTTTCAGTGTGCTTGCGGGGATATACGGAAACCCATATAACGGATGCAAGGCAGGAAGCAAAAGATTACCATATGGTGATCCACCGCCAATCCCAATTGCCCATCGAGATTGCTGAGAAACGATAAAAGGTTTATCTTGTATTTTTATTGGTTCCCATACATTTTGTATATGCTCATTCAAATTTGTAAGTATAGGCCGATAGACATCAGAAATTTTGAAACAGAGCTCTTTTTTATGGAAGCCACCGTTTTTGTTTTCCTCCGCATATGCGTACCGATATAATTGCAGATTTAAATTTTCTATTTCTATTCCACTTTCTAAAATAGAAGTAGTGTCTTTGGGCAAAAACGACTTTTTTGTGAACGAAGAACTTTTGCTCTTTTTCCCTTGATCATTCATACTGAACCTGCTCCTTCCGCAAAACGTTTCAGCCACTCGAGCAGAGCAAGTGTTTCAGATTCAAGCAAGCGGTAAGTGCTCTGATCGGCATGAGCCAGATTATCCATTAACCCCTTTTCCTTAACCGGCAACATATTTTGTTGTTTAAGCCAAGTCTCAATATGCTGATATAGGGTTTTATTTCCACTTTTAGAATAAAGATATGCTATTGCAAGCCCATATCCATTGCTTAAAATCATAGCAGGAAAAGAGCGAGCAAGACTGCGATATTTTTGAAGAGCATCCCCCGAAATTTCTGAAACCTTTTTAACCATATCAAAGGCAAATCGTGCTCTATTGTTGGCTAAATTTTCAGTCATTTTTATCACCGTCCTTTATACAAGCCTCTACAAAACCTTTTCCAAGCGTTTCATCCGCTCCAATTTGAAAAGTTTTGCTATTAGAAAGAAATTTTGAGAATATCCCCATAAGTTCTTTAGCTCCTACCGAATTTGATGAAAGTTTGGAATCGCTCATCATTATGAGGCTGTAAAGAATACTTTCTTCCGGCAAATATTCTTCAGTAAAAAGGGCTTGATTCTCCACAACTCCTTTTGTCCCCACCCTAATTCGTGTAACGATAGATGTTGCATGCGTAACAAAATCTCTAAAGTCATCATCCGGTATAAGGACTGCTCTTTCCATTATGGTATCCGTCAGGCCAATCATGTTCTTGAGGTTTTTGCAAAAATCACCGAAAGAGGGATTCGCATTAAGGTCATATCGATATTCATCTAACAATATCGTATGCTGATCTTTCACGCTTTTCAATATAAGGATGCTGTCCTTGCTTGCCAAAGCAGGTGCATTAATCGCCGGTACATCAATTCTTTGTTTTATTCCTGCCAGTTCAATATCTTTTTGAAATCTCCCCAAGACCATTGGACATGTAACAAGAGCATATACGCCTTTTGCGGAACGAACTGGGAAAAACAGCAGTCGGGCATCTGTTACGGCAATTGCCGCGGAGGATATTTCAGCATCACCTTTTTTTCCAAATATTGTGGCAGAAAGTGTTTCATTTTTCATTCTCTCAAATGAATCGCGCAGACATCCTTTTAAGGTTGAAGCTTCGACCTTCGGAAACCCTGTATGTACTTCTCGTTGAATAGGAAGGTCAACAGCACGCAAATCTGTTCCGCTCCCGGCGTGCAGCGGGGTCAACACCTTTAAGAATAACATACTTTTTTCGTTATACATTGTGAACTTCTCCTCTCTGATTTTTACCTATCGAACCAACTAAACTATAACCAAAACCACGGCTGCAATAGCGTAGACGATCCATTTTTTCATAATGGAAGCCAAGTGTCTCCCGATAATCACTGATACATTTTTTATGGAATAGGCGGATTACATCTGTCATGCTTCCGCTTAACAACTTAAAATAATATACACTGCCCGCCGGAACAGCATAGCGCATTTCTCTTGGGCAAATCTTATCCTTATCCTTGTCCTTATTCTTATTCTTATCCTTATCAACCCCAAAGCCACCGATTGCAACTGGCTTTCCAACTACTGCACTGAGAAGCTTTACACGGACACTGTGTTTTTTGTGGGTGAAAATTCCTGTCATATTTTCACGGTTAATCCATCCTGGCAGCCAGCCCTTTTCAAAAATTGCTGGTGTGGCGAGATATAACTTAAAACAGCTATCGTTTTCAATGGAAGGAGGATCAGGAAGTGAAAGGTTCTCTCCTATACGTGAGATAACACCTAATTTTCCATCACCACCTATGTGCACGATTGATTTTTCTGGAATTTCAATGCCGGATGTCTCTATTGCAAGGCTGCATTGCCTAATATTGTTTTTGGGTGTAATCAATGTTTGTTGATAGAACTGCCCGTCCGCCACTGTCCCCGACAAAGGGTCAATGCGAATGCCGATATGGGTTTCTTCACTGAAATAATCTTCCAATGAATACACTGAATAATCCGATGATTGGGCATTTAAGTAAGCCTTTATTACGTTCTCATCCACATAGGCTCCACCACTGATATGAGGGGGCTTTTTTAATTCAGTCGGTGACTTTAGAAAATAAGGAAGCGGAAAACTGCTGCCAGCAGCGGATGATATAACCATTTCATGGGCAATAAATTTTTCATCGTCACTTTTCGTAATATACAAATCCAGAGGAAGCGGGTACAGCATGTGTTTATCTATAATGATACCGTTCCAGCCGATTTTCAGACGCCTTGCAAAAGTGTTTTTGGGACTGTTCGGATTTGGTATTGGAACAGCACAGTTTCGAAGCGCACCAGCATAAACGGATGGAAATGGAGGGAATATGCTTTTACCGTACGTGTTTACACCTGCATCAAAAGGAGCCGCGTTTCGAAAAAACCATGAATCTATAGCATCGATTCTGTAATACAAGAAAATTCCTCCTTCCCTAAAAAAGCGGCGATCTCTAAAGCGGCGATAAATTTATGTATATTACAATCGTATTGCTTAAATAAAGCAAAAATCTTTTCCGCGTTTTTTTCATCGTTCTCCTTTTTGCATGCTTGAGAACAAATACTTGAAATAATAAGAGGCTTGAGCATTTCTTCTTTCAATTGCTTGTGGTTTTTAGTAAGTTCATCCAACACAGAAAGAAGTGCATACACACTGGATACCGAAAGGATATCAGACCGAATTAATTCGGATATTTTGTATATAGCTTTTAGGGTTTCACAACCCTCACCGAATCGGCCACACACATTTACTTCTGTTCCAGAGCGTTTGGATACAGTTATGGCAAAGGAGTCTTTGCCCGGATTGTTTTTTGCCATCTGTTCCATCTCATCTGTCAGTGCAAGCACGTTTTCGAGTGGCGGCATGAGGTGTGCAAATACAATTCCCGCACTGAATGTCAATTTCTTTTCAGCATCTAACGGATGATGCACTGTTTTCTGAAATTGTTCTCTAAGCTCCATAATAGCTGGAATGGCTTGTCCGGTTGGCAAAAAGCCTAGGAAATCTTCTCCACCGGCATAGATGCACATGCCATGATATTTTTTCATGATATCTGGAACAAGACCTGCAAATTTTCCAATGTCTTTGCTTAGTTGCTCTTGCTGTGTGTCGGAGCATATGCGATAAAGGTCACCCATACCATCTCCATCGAACTTGACTATCGCATAGTAAGGAGATATTTTCTTTCCATTCATAAATGCAAAAAGTTCTTGTGCCGCGGAGATATCTTTAGGCTCATATTCATCCTCGGAAAGAACAAATCCATTTTGAAGATCAAATATCGCTTCTGCCGCTTCAGGGCACAATTCCTTTAATAAAGCTTTTCCTTTGATATCACTTGCAAATCGATCTTTTAAAAGCATATATGCTACAGAAATGATATCGGTATTATACTGATATTTCTTAAATTTTTCATCGTGGATGCAATAAAGCATACGCTTGATAAATGCAAGAGCGCTCAGCCCTTCTCCGGGCTTTAATGCATAAAACATATTTTTACCGCCAGTGAATTCTATTGCATAGGGATCAATATAATTAGGCTTATTCCCATTTTGGCTTTTGTAAAATACAGCATTATATTCCGGAAAAAGAGAACATTTTCTTCCGGAATTCTCAGCCGTCTGAGAAAATGGCCTGAGAGATTTAACCGCCTGCAGTTTTGAAGTAATTTTTTCAAAATCGTCTTTATCGCTATATTCCTGATAAGCCCAATATACTTCCGGAAAATCTTTCAGTTGGGCTAATACGTTTGCTTCTGGCACAATGTTATATTTTTTAAAAATAGCTTCATAAATATTTTTAAACTCAGAGTGTACCTCGAGTCCCATATTATTAGAAAGCTCATTCAGCCGCCAGGTTATAAAACTCCTGCCTTTGACACACTGATCATCTGAAAAACTAACCTTCAATAAAATTCGGTTTGGTGCGCTAGGCGCTTTATCTGGGGCTATAGCGGGAATCAGTCTGTTGATTATTATATCAGATTTAGAAGTAACAACGACATTACTAGTATGTAATATTAAATACGATAACAAAAAGCTTCCTGCGTATAAATCTCTCATCTTGCGGGAATTTCCTATAAATGATTGAACGGGACCTATGGTAAACAATAAAAGATATTCTTTCATTTTTCACTGCCCTCCTCAATTATATCAATGAAAGCATACTGTTCCTCAGCTGCGTTGTGAAATCTGTTGAATTTACGGTTTTTGCATACCGCATGAAGCAAAGTATACACCGGCACAATCCCTTCTTTAATTTCCGCAAGGCTTACAATGACTGAGGAAGCAAATCGATTTTTTTCTTTAACAAAGCCCGTAGCTTTATAATTACCATACTTGTCTTGTATTTCATGAGAAGCCTGGTCAACTTTTTTTAAGTACTGATTGACATCTCGCCTAGTCGCCTGAATAAGGGTATTGCCAAAACGAATTTCTTTGATATATGGCCTATTATTTACTTTGATTACTGAACTTTTCAATGTAACTCTTTTATCACATACGGTGTAAATCTCTTTTCCACACACATTGTTTAAAAGATTGACAACATCGTTCGGCAGATCATTTTTTGAGATGTTCAGCAATTCGGCGGTCGTCATGCAACCACGGCCGCGGCGTGAACGCTTGCCAATGCCACCAAGTATCAAAGATAAGTTAAATAAATCCGTATACCATTGGAGTGGTTTTTTATCTCTTAAAACCAGTATGGTAGAGAAATCACTTGAGTTGTAATTGATAGAAAGATTTACTTCAAAAAATTTACCCATGTTGTACATGGGATATGGATAGTTTTTTTGCAATTTACCATTTTCAATCCATTCCTGTTTATGATGAAGGCGAAGTTTCAGTTTATCAATATCTGAACCCCTCGTTTGCTCTAACATCTGTATCCTTAACGGTGAAGCTTTAATAGTTACTTCTCTATCCTCTTTCGATTGCCCGCCAAACAGATTCACTTCCTGTTTATAGAGTGTTTGTACATCCAACTCAGGATTAGAAATCCGGTATGTATTGCGAATAAGACCTTTAAGCTCTGTAGATCTCGGCTCAAGCTGCCCATTGCCATAACTGAACATGGGACTAATGACTTTGATCCTGTCAATCGGTATTTTTTCCGTCATCTTTATTCTCCTTTTCTACATTATTGAACATCTTAACATAGGCCATATGGGGAAAAAGCATGGGATTGTTTATGAGCATTAGAAGCTGATTGAATTGTAGGTTCAATGTTAAAATAGACATCAATTGGCCATTGTGGACTACTCGGTAGTCGGAAAGCTTCCTGTTAAGTTTTTTCTGTATAAATTTAGAATTTGATTTGTTATCCCTCATATTTAACTCATAATGCCATTGTCCTAAGTCCCAATCAGTTTCATGCGGTACAATGATCTCTATTTTTTGGGAGTTATTGTTAGCAATAATATAAATATCAAAACAATTCATAAGATCAACGGTCGGCTTTGAGAGTGCACACAAAATTTTTATGGGTCTTGTTCCACTTTGTGTTTTGGCAGGTCCTATAGTTATATCCCGCACCATTCTTGTTATTGAATCACTAGAAGTATTAAGATTTTTTATGCTTTTGCACCAAGTTCTAAGATAATATTCTCCTGTGTTATTATCCTTGTTATCTACATTTGTGCTTTTGCATTGTACTACAGCTGCCACTGCTTCAATCGGAATAAATTTAATACGGTCTTTTCGGAAGATATAAGGCGTGTACATTTCATCCAAAATCGCAAGATCTACTTCATCTGAAACGTTTCCGCTTGAATCCAATAAAAATACAGATTGCTCTATTACATATTTCTTTGGAACAATTTGTTCAAAAAGTTGCTTCCAGATTTCCTCACGAAAGCCACCAATAGTCAGTGAATGATTCGGAACTTCAAAGTTCAATTGAGCCACCAACGATTTTTCGATTTCACGATAATTTCCAATTATCGCTTTTATTACTTTCTTGCCTTTTGTTTGTTCATTTCCCATACTGTTAGATCCTCCTCTTTTGTTGTTTTACATAAAAAATCCAGCATAATAATATTTACTTATTAACAATATCATCGTTCTGTTCCCACATTCACCTAAAAGCCGCCCGAAACATCTATCTCGTACACTCGTTAAGCCCCATAACGCCGAAACATTTTCAGAATTAACTTAGTCGGTATCTTGATCGGTTAGCTTGGTCGGTCAAAGCGACTAAGTTATTCCCATTTCCTATAGTATATCTTCGTCAGCTCTGTCACCTATAAAATAATAGAACGTGGCATTCTGGTTGTTCAAAACAGGTATGCTGTCAAACGATGTAGGTACCTTTATCATAGCATAAGGATATGAATAATTCAC
>ENA-UOOK01003839-UOOK01003839.1-fermentation-metagenome-genome-assembly--contig:-NODE-3839-length-16686-cov-6.724370_pt1 | contig 16686 bp, 11 predicted proteins | sample MGYA00245777_ERZ724023 | MGnify/ENA primary metagenome ERZ724023 (study PRJEB28704, sample SAMN03018312) | fermentation metagenome | biome: anthropogenic terrestrial biome; feature: soil; material...
AAGGCTATGCTATTCATTTGAAAATCTCCTTTACTTAATGATGGTTAATGTAAAGGTAGATCTCATTCCAACTTATGTTTAGAGAGAATTATTTCGGTAAATGGAAAAAAACATACTCCAAAAAGAATTAGAAATACGCATAGAGTAAAAATACTTACTTCACAAGAACCTGTGCGAGGCCAGCTGGAAGTAACCGGAGCGAAAATCAAGCAAAACACTAACGCTATTAGAAATATAGTTACGATTGTTTTCATTCTTCTTTTTCTCATGCCAACTATCCTTCTTGAAGATTTATTCCAATTAAATTGGACCATAAGTTTTCTTCCGCCACGCGATGTGGCGGAATTCCGCGCGCGATTTTATATAACGTTCTCGGCATTCCCGACATGCCCGTCCCGCAAAGGGCTCTCGCAAGCCTTGCCTATCCTAATGCAAGGCTTGCGACTAAGGACATGTGGCGCAGTCTGCTTAATTTATTTAGCCCTCCCGCACCTTCGGGAATGCCTTGTTATGTGTCTGTGCACCCTACAGAAATAACTCTATTTTGATTAACCAATATACTCTGGGTGCTTATGTTCAATGCAGCCATATAGGTAACAATGCTCTTCAATATAAGGTTTATAATTTAATGGTGGATGATAACCTTTTTTGATCCTATTATATAGTTCTTTTATTTGCTTTTGTTCTAATAAGTGAGCTTGAATACAATATATTCTGTTTGATACTCCTCCCCAGTCATCATCATTACTATTTTGAGCTTCAACAATTAACTTATCAAGCTCATGAACATAAGCATTAACTAGCGCTTCAGCTTCGATTCCCTTATTCACTTGGATAAGGGAATATAAATAAAAAGAATAATCTCCGATACTTAAAGCATAATGCGGCGAAGAATAGAGATTATTAACTTCTTGATAATTCTCTGTAACATAGTATATTTGAGCTATTTCGGGTCCATAAAGATCTGATTTGGGAGCTTCTTCATACTGAAGCAAATACTCAGCTACCTTATTAGCATTCGCTTTATTAAACAATTCAGCTTGACATATACCATAGTTAAAATAAGGCAACAAACTCTCAATTTTATCCTTTTGAGCTTTGTGGGCTAAGAAGAACCGTTCGGAAGCTTCCTCAATTAAACCCAGTTTATAAAATGCTACACCCAAATTGTTTAAAGCGACAAAATCCGATTTTAAAACTATAGCTTTTTCTAATATCTCTTTGGCTTCTATAGGCTTATTTGCCTTTAAGTAAGCTTCCCCTAATAAACAATACGGAAATTCAGATTTTGGGTTTAGCTCAAGTGCATCTTGAAGCAGGCTGATAGCCTTATTTGCGTCATACCCTGCTTCAGGGTTATATAGGTAAAACCACGCAAGGTTATTCAATGATTGAACTCCAGGCTTAACTTTAGCGGCTTTCTTAAGAAACCGAAACGCTTCATAATCTTTATGCAAACCTAATTCGACTATAGCCATTTTATTAATTAAGCTAGCGTCTGACGGGTTACCCTTAAGCTGTTTTCTCAGGTTAATACGCATTTGCACGTAATCTATTATTCTACACCTCCAATGCTAATAAGTATTCAACTTTCTTTTTTGGGTGCATGACACATAACGTTCTGGGTGTTTACGACGTTCACTTTGACCTACAAAGCTTTATCCAAGAGAAAGTGAATGTGCGTAGCGAACGTAAACACTCTGTTAGGTGATGTTATTTACGGAAATTGATAGTTTATTTATCATTATCATCTAATTGTACTTTTGTTTGACATAAAAATTCTAGAACAAGATTATTAAACTTATCAGGATTAACTAGATTTGATGGATCCATTGAATTATCTATAACAACTAATTCTACCCCTAATGATTTTGCTATCTTATTATTTATTCTTATGAATGATTTACCAAAATCTCTACCAACTAGAACCATTCTCGGTATATTAACCTTCTTAAGCTTTTCTAATATATTAATCTTATTAATTGCTTTTCTAGCAATAACCATTTGATTTAAATCTATATCCATACATACATTGCTAAAATATTCTTTAGCCAAAATTGCATGATTAGCCTTATATGTAGACGCCATCCCCTTAGCCAACATCTTATTCCCCAGTAACTTAAAAAGTTTGAATCCAACTATCTGTGAAAATCCTAACATTTTTTCTGATAGTGACTTTAGCTCTCCAAAACTATCTGAAATAATTAGTCTTTCAACTCTTTCAGGTCTACTGGTTATAAAGTGCTGAGCAATGACACCACCCATACTTACTCCTATTAATGTAACTTTCCTAACTTTTAAATAATCTATTAATTCTTCTATTTGGTTTGACCAATCATCAAGTGATAAAGTTTTTACTTTTGATGATTTTCCATGTGCCAATAAATCTGGAATTATAAGATGAAATCCCTTCTTTTCATATAATTCTTTTTGCATGTTCCACATATTGTTATCAGCACCTATTCCATGTAATAATAGTAAAGATGATTTTAATTTATCTCCATATTCCTCATAATATGTAGTTATTCCTGTATCGCTTTTAAATATCATATTTACCCTCCTAAAAATATTCAGTTATTATTGATAACTAGTAAACAATGTCACCTAACGTTCTGAGGTTTAGCGACGTCGAACTTTCCCTATTATAGTTTTCTCCCGATGTCTGCTAAGCCTCTGTTGGGCGAAGTTACTTTCTTTCCAGCTTTAATTCTTTAATATGATACTCTAAATCACATAGAACCATTATAGTTTTGCTAATAACCCCATATACTTCAAATTCACAGATAATCTCACTTTCTTGTCTATAAAAATCGATAAGAACTAGATCTTTATGGTCCTCAACAATTCTATCTGCTATGTTTTTTCTGAGTTGTTTGAATTTCAGTTCATCAATAAACGAAGACCTAAAATTCTCTAGTTCAAAACCAAACCGGCTAGTCAAAATCCCTTTAATGACGTCCCATGTGATCCCTGAACTAACCGATGCACCAATGAACAGTATTATCTCTTCAAAACCTCCCGATGCTCCTCCATCAAAACGAGACTGCTGGTGTCGAATTGTCTTATATGGAAAATTATTAGAAGCAAATAATTGTGTTAATTCCCTGGCAAGGCCCCATCCACCATCTTTATGTGCTTTAATCATATAGCCGTCTGCATCAATAATATGATCAAGTAATCCCATATTATTTTGATTCTTCGTTTTATCTGGTTTCAAATTCTGAAAGAATGAATCGCACTTCTCTATCACCATCTTCACAATTTGTTCATCATTCTTATTCAAATCCATTGAGTGAAAAATAAGGTTGGCCTGTATATAATAATTTTCACCAGTAACATTGCAGTCAAAGTTTAACCAATCTCCCTTAGTCAGCATAATCTCAATATGTAGGTCATCTATTATCCTTTCTGTCAAATGGATATTTGAAATCTTATAACTCTTGAGATGTGTAACATCAGTATTAAAATCCTCGCTATTCCAATCCATTTTTTCTATAAACAATTCAAATTTTAAGTTGGACATTATTCTTTCCCCCAAAGCTGAAAGTGATTTCGCTTAACTATTGCATTCCCGAAGTACTTCGCCTAGCCTGCCAAGATGGCATCTTATCCGAACTTCGGATAAGGTCCCACCTTTAGATTTGTTACGAAGTGTTTCATTTATGAGCCCTTTATTAATCATTTTCGACTTTTCTGCGTTCCTCTAAGAAAGTTTTGTCAAACCGTTCAATTAGACATATGTGGGTAAATTTTGACAATATGCCTTTTGGAGTGGTTATGTAAATAGGCTATTGTATACTAGAAGATACTGAAGATCCTAGGCAAAAGAGAACATCGCTAAAACAGCTCAGTTATCCGCCAAACGGGGAGAGCAAAGCTACCTGCACCCTCGATGAGGTAGCTTAAGCCCCCTAAAAGTTACCGGCCATAAAAGTAACCATACTTCAAATAACTTTCCTCTATAACTCGCATAGCTCAATTCATCGCATTCCTCCACTCCCAAGTCCTATTCTAATTCGCCAAGTCAAAGAGGCTTAGCTGATTGCTCTCAGGCATGCCACTGAGGGCTCCGTGATTGCGCAATACCTCAACCACACTTTTGCTAATGCGAGATCTTTGCCGCAGATCCTCTATGGACTTAAACTCCCCATTCTCTCTTGCCTCAGCAATCCCAGTTGCAGCTGCGGCTCCCAGGCCCTCCAAGGAGGAGAGGGGAGGCAGAAGCTTCACATCGTCGATGATCTGGAAATTTACAGGATGGGACCGATACAGATCCACAGGGAGAAATTTAATACCACGGGCTGTTGCCTCCACAGCCAGCTCTAAAAAGCTAGCTAGGTTCTTCTCTTTAGCTGTAGCATCATTTCCCTTCTGATTAATCTCCGTCAATATTCTCTTCATCTGCTCTGGACCATCGAGGACAGGATCAATATCAAAGTCTGCTTTGGCCCGAACAGCAAAATAAGCAGCATAAAAAGCTGTGGGGTAATGCACCTTACAAAATGCAACACGGAAAGCCATGGTCACATAGGCCACAGCATGGGCTTTTGGAAACAGATAGCTGATCTTTTTACACGAATCAATAAACCAGCGTGGGATCTTATGCTCCACAAGCAGCTTCTCATCATCAGCTGTCAGGCCCCTTCCCTTTCTCACCTGCTCCATGATCTTAAAAGACTGACTGGGCTCTACTCCTCTGTAGATGAGAAAGCTCATAATATCATCCCGGGTGGAAATACATTCTCTAGCCCCGGCAATTCCCTGACGGATTAGATCTTGGGCATTGTTCAACCACACATCTGTACCATGGGAAAAGCCACTGATCCGCACAAGCTCGCTGAATGATTTAGGACGCACATCCTCAAGCATCTGCCGCACAAAACGGGTCCCGAATTCAGGAATGCCCAAAGTTCCAACTTCGCTCCCACCTGCATCCTCAGGAGAAAGACCCAAGCAATCTAAAGAAGAGAAGATGGACATGGTTTTGGGCTCATCTAGAGGAATCTCCACAGGATTGATCCCTGTAAGATCCTGGAGCATCCGCAGCACAGTTGGGTCATCATGGCCTAGAATATCGAGCTTTACAAGCTGATCGCTGATGGCATTATAGTCGAAATGGGTGGTCATGACGGCGCTCTTCTTATTGGCAGGGTACTGAATAGGGGTAAACTGGTGGATATCCAGATCCTCTGGCACCACCATCACCCCTCCTGGGTGCTGGCCTGTTGTTCGTTTCACTTCTGTGCAGCCAGTCAATAGCCGCTGTACCTCAGCGCTGCGAAGAGTGAGGCCCCTGACCTTTTCAAAATTTTTGACCATCCCATAGGCTGTTTTGTCAGCTAAAGTGCCAATAGTACCGGCTCTGTAGACATGCCCCTCTCCGAAAAGCTCCTCGGTATACTTGTGCACCACAGGTTGATATTCCCCTGAGAAGTTAAGATCAATATCTGGCACTTTATCCCCTTTGAAGCCCAAAAAGACTTCAAAAGGAATATCATGGCCATCCTTATCTAAAGCTGTCCCGCAGCTGGGGCAAGCTTTCGCTGGCAGGTCTGCACCTGCCCCCACAGAGCCATCTGTGATAAACTCACTATATTTACACTTAGGGCACCGGTAGTGGGCAGGCAGAGGGTTCACCTCTGTGATCCCACTGAAAGTTGCCACAAGGGAACTTCCTACAGATCCCCGGGAACCAACTAGATAGCCATCAGAGAGAGATTTGGCCACCAGCTTATGAGCAATTAAATAAAGCACAGCATAACCATTGGAGATAATGGAATCCAGCTCTCGCTCCACCCGTGCTGCAACAATCTCGGGGAGCGGATCGCCATAGAGTTCCCGGGCGCGACTGGTGGTCAGCTCCCGGATCTCCTCCTCTGCCCCTGGGATTTTTGGGGCAAAAAGCCCATCGGGCACAGGCTGAATCCCCTCCTCAACCCAAGACGCAACAACTGCAGGCCCATCGACGACAACCTCCCTGGCTGCAGGGCCCAAATAATCGAATTCCGCCAGCATCTCCTCTGTAGTGCGGAAATAGAGAGGCGGTTGCTTATCTGCATCATCATATTCCTGGCTAACCTGGAGGATTTCCCGAAAGATACTATCTTCCGGATGCAGAAAGTGCACATCCCCTGTGGCAACCACAGGTTTGCCAAGTTCCTTGCCTAGGTCATAGATGGTCTGGTTGATCTGTTGCAGTTTCTCTGGCGTTTTAATGACACCATTGCGTAGAAGAAACTCGTTATTTCCAAGGGGCTGGATCTCTAAAAAGTCATAAAAGGAGGCGATCTCCCGGATTCGCTCTGAACTCTCCCCTGCCAAAATTGCCCTATACAGTTCACCGCTTTCGCAGGCAGAGCCCAAGATCAACCCTTCCCGATAGCTTTCAAGCTCGCTTCTGAGAATCCGAGGATCTCGGTAAAAGTGCTTGATATGGGAGGAAGACACGAGTCTGTAGAGGTTCTCCATCCCCTTTTGATTCTTAACAAGAATAATAGCATGGCTCGAGCGCAACTTCTTCCAATTCTGATTCTCCCGCAGCTTGTCCAGATCCGCGATTGACTCGGCCCCTCTATCTGCTGCCAGTTTCATAAGGCCTGCAAAAACACCAGCCGTAGCCCGGGCATCGTCACCTGCCCTGTGATGAGAGAGGAGTGGCACCTTAAACTCTTTGGCTAACACATCTAATTTGTGACTAGACAGATGTGAGCAAAGGTTCCGAGCCAAAGCCAGGGTATCTAAAACTTGATAGTCTGGCATTGGGAGCTCTAATTGCGAGAAGGCATGACGCAAAAAGCCCATGTCAAAGTTTGCGTTATGTGCAACTAAGACTGCACCCCGGGCAAACTCTAAAAACTCATCAATTACGTTTTCGAGACTAGGTGCGCCCAAGAGCATCTCGTCTGTGATCCCGGTAAGTTTCGTGATCCGGCTATCAAGATTTTTTGTGGTTCCCACAAAAGTACTAAGTTCGGAGAGCACTGTACCGTCTGAGCGTACCCGCACAGCCCCAAGCTCAATTATGGAACAAGACAGGGGGCTGAGGCCTGTGGTTTCAAGGTCGAAGACCACATATTCAGTATCGTCAATTAAACTGGAGCTATCTAAGCTTCCCGCTACTTTATCGTTCACAAGATATGCTTCCAGACCAAAGATCACCTTGATGCCATGTTTTTTCCCCAAAGCATAGGCATCGGGAAAGGCCTGCACCACTCCATGATCTGTGATCGCAATGGCGCTATGACCCCATGAGGCTGCCTGGGCTATTGCCTCATCCACAGCCAAGAACCCATCCATGGCGCTCATTTTTGTATGTAGGTGAAGCTCGATCCGCTTCTTTTCAGCATTATCCTTGCGTCCCGGAGGAGCCGTCTGGGGACGGACGCCGTCTGCCATCATCGTGAGCTCCTCGGTGTAACGATCATGTTCTAGTTTTCCTGCCACCTTCACATACTGGCCCTGCTTTAGGGAAAAATCTTCTTGCTTTTTCCCTAAAAAAGCTTTACAGGTGATGGAGTCTGTGCCATCGAAAAGATCCCAGATCAGGAGCTTTTTCCCAGTTCTTGTCTCTCGCGCCTCCACCCTTAGCACCTGGCCACAAATGACGCCAGGACCAGGGCTTGCGAGAAATTTAATCTGCATGGGCTCCCCTGCCACTTTGCTCCTGCCATAAGTGCTAGTTGTAGGGGGAGCAGTTTTAACTACCTGGGGCGGCTCTGCCTGGGCTATCCGCATTTTTTTAGCCAACATCTCAAGGTATGCTGCCTCATCATCCTCAAGCTTCCACTTCACCTGAACCAAGCTTGGCACCCGCTCCCGCAAAAATTTCTCAAAATCCTTAAGCGATGCTTTCACATCAGGAGACAGGGATGGTGCTAGTGGCGTGAGGCAAAACTTCCACAACTGGTTTTGGCTATCTACAAGCAGCTTTTTTAATTCCAGCTGGGATGCTATTTTTTCTGCTGCCTCCTGGGAGAGGGCCCGGGAGAGAAGAGCATTAATTTGGGCCTTATCTGGCTGGATCTCTACATACAACCGCAAGACACCTCGCCGGAAGCTTTGGCAACACCGCTCCTCACCGCTGCTTCGGCCACCTTTTGGGCTACGATTTGGGGCACCTTTGCCAAGAATGGATCTGGGATCACAGTGCCACGGGCTAGGTCATCCTCTGTAATCAAAGATGCGATTGCCTCGGCTGCTGCCATTTTCATCTGTTGGTTGATGGTGGTGGCACGCACAGAGAGGGCGCCTTTGAAAATACCGGGAAAACCCAAGACATTATTTACTTGGTTAGGAAAGTCCGATCTGCCAGTGGCAATAACCTTGGCTCCTCCCTTTGCTGCCTCCTGAGGCCAGATCTCAGGCTCAGGGTTGGCCAGGGCAAAGACCACGGGGTCTGTAGCCATGATTCTCACCTGGTCTCGGCCTAGCTGATTGGGCTGAGAGACGCCAATAAACACATCTGCACCCCGGAGCACCTGGTGGAGTGTGCCCTGCTCTTGCTCTGGGTTGGTCAGGGAGGCAAGACGTGCTTTAGCAGCATCCTTACTCTCTTTTTTGATTACACCATTCCGGTCGCAGACCAGGATCCTTTTGGCGCCTGCATCTAAAAGTAGCTTGGAGATGGCTGTGCCTGCAGCACCTGATCCATTAATCACAATCTTGACCTCAGAGAGCTTTTTCTCCACAATTCGCATGGCACCTAAAAGTCCTGCCAGGGTAACTACTGCGGTGCCGTGCTGGTCATCGTGGAAAACTGGAATCTCCAGTTCCGCATCCAGCCGTCGCTCGATTTCAAAGCAACGAGGCGCAGAAATATCTTCAAGATTAATCCCACCAAAAGAGGGGGCAATGGCCCTAACCGCTGCGATGATCTCCTCTGGATCTTGGGTGGCAAGACAAATGGGAAAGGCATCTACGCCTGCAAAATCACGAAAGAGTACTGCTTTGCCCTCCATTACAGGCATAGCAGCCAAGGGCCCGATATTGCCAAGGCCCAGGACTGCACTGCCATCTGTAACCACAGCCACCATATTGCCTTTGGCTGTATATTCGTAGGCTAGTTCGGGATTTTTTTCGATCTCGCGACATGGTTCTGCCACGCCTGGGGTGTAGGCCAGGCTCAGTTGGTGTTTATCCCGAACTGGGGTGATACTCTGAACAGTAATTTTGCCAGGACCCTCCCTGTGCAAGGCCAGGGCTTCATCACGTAAGTTCATGCAAATCTTCCTTTCAAACTACTTTTTCTTTTTTTACACAATCTTGGTGGGCAAGCCTGGCTGAAGCTGCTGCTGCCAAGGCCGCCACAATATCATCTAAAAAGGTAGTCACCCGACCGCCGTCTTGCTGAGATGAATTCATTTCTCCTAAAATTCCCTTTTTCATTTTATCTAAATAGCCGAAGCTGGTCAAGCCTACGGAACCGTAGATATTGGTGATCCCAAGGCCAATTAGCTCATCTACGCCATAGAGCCCCTCATCTCGACGGATCACAGATAAAAGAGGTTCAGGCAAATTGCCACTCTGGGCCAAATCATCTAGCACTAGACCCGTGAGCACAGGATAGAGAATCTCCCGTTTATCTAACACCCGCTGGAGGCTAGCTTTGCATTCATCAACTGTAAGGTCGCAATTATATGGACACTGTAGCTCCCAGGCGAGGTAGGCAATGTCATCTAGGGAGACACCGCGCTCTTTCAACATCTCGATTACTTGCTCTTTCATAGAATCTTTCATAGCAAATCTCCTTTCTATCCTGGAGGTTCCATCAGACTATAACGCAGGGCTGGCTCCTCCTGGAGCCGGGAGGCTAAAAGTTGGGGTTCAGCCCAAAGGTTTGGGTCTGTGGACAAGAGCCAGCGGGTGCCCCGATCTCTTAGCTCTAAAATCACAGGTATCCCTCCCCTTGTGCGCTCTAGGAGCTGCCGCAGAGAAGCCAGCTGTCCCCTGGCCTTGGGAAGCTCTAGCTGCACCAGGCCCTCATCTGTGGGGATAACCGTATCTGCCAAAATCCGAGAGGAATTATTACCCTCCCCCCGCTCCAGCCTCCCTGAGGCGATCACAACCCGCTCTACTTCCAAATAGCTTTGGCATTTGGCAAAGGTCCTGGGAAAGACAACTAGCTCCACAGTCCCCCCAAGATCCTCTACAGTCACATAGGCCATCCTTTGCCCTTTTTTGGTTGTGATCTCGCGAATAGCAACAATGATCCCTCCAACAGTTGTTATTCGGTTGCCATCTGGGAGCTCATCTAAAGCTAAAATAGGCACGGCATAGTCTGCCAACAGACTCTCCCACTTGTCTAGTGGATGGCCGCTTAGGAAAATTCCCAGATATTCTTTCTCAAAGGCTAACTGCTCAGAAGAGGGAAAATCCTCAATCCCTGGCATCGGGGGGGGTGAGACGAAATCATCAAAAAGGGACCCTTGAGATGAGTTCCGCTCTCGCCTTTGAGCCTCACCATAGCGCATAGCCTCATCTAGGTTGAGAATTAAGGCTCGCCTGTTGGGGTAGAGGGACTGACATGCTCCAACATAGATTAGGCTCTCAAGAACCCGTCTGTTCACAGAGCGCAAATCAACTCTACCGCAAAGATCCGCAAGTGATGTGAAGGGGCCCTCCCGGCGAGCTCCAATAATCTCCTCCACTGCCCCCAGCCCAACATTTTTGATGGCAGAGAGTCCAAAACGAATTTTCTCACCCTCAACTGTGAAATCTGCGCCACTGGTGTTAATATCTGGCGGCAAAACCTCCAGCCCCATTTTGCGGCAGCTGTTCATATACAGGACAATTTTCTTCAGATTGCTTTTTTCGCTGGATAATAGCGCTGCCATATAGGGAGCTGGGAAAAAGTGGCGCATATAGGCTGTCTGATAGGCTACAAGGGCATAGGCTGCTGCATGAGATTTATTAAAACCATACCCTGCAAAATCCTCTATTTGCTTGAAAATCTTCTCAGCCTGCTTCTCTTCAAGACCATGTTCCCTGGCCCCTTCGAGGAATCTCTCTTTGAGGGCTGCAATCTCCTGGGGCTTTTTTTTGCCCATGGCCCGGCGCAAGAGATCTGCCTCTGCCAAGGAAAATCCAGCGATGGTGCTGGCAATTCGCATTACCTGCTCCTGGTAGACCATAACCCCATAAGTTTCTTTGAGGATGGGCTCCAAGGCGGGATCTAGGTAGCTGATTTTCTGAGGGTCTGCCTTGCCTCGCACATACTCTGGCACCATGGCCAGAGGACCGGGCCTGCCCAAAGAAACTATGGCGATGATATCCTCTAGCCTCCTAGGCTGCACTTCCCGCAATAATTGCTGAAACATCTGGCTCTCTAGCTGAAAGACGCCCATGCTCTCGCCCCGGCTGAGCATCTGGTAAACTTCACTCTCGTCGATGGGGATCTTATCTAAATCCACGCCTCCTGCAAGTTCCGCTGCACGCCGAAGAACCGTGAGATTGCGGAGGCCCAAAAAGTCCATTTTAAGAAGTCCAATCTCCTCAAGCTGCCCCATGGGGTACTGGGTGATAACAGGGCCTGTGCCATCCCGTTGCAAGGGGGTGCACTGGAGGAGGGGCTCGTCTGTGATTACCACCCCTGCAGCGTGGGTGGAGGAGTTTCTAGGGAAGCCTTCGATAGCCTGGGCCACCTCAAGGAGTCTTTGCACCTGGGGATCTTCACGAGCTAGCTGCTGGATCTTCTCTTCTATGGTCATGGCATCGGCCAAAGCGGTTTGATCGGGGATCAGCTTTGCCACCTGATCCACTTTTCTGGCAGGAAGATCCAATACCCTCCCTATATCCCGCACTGCACGCTTGGCTGCCAAGGTGTCAAAGGTTATAATCTGGGCTACGTGGTCTTCGCCATAGCGCTGGACTACGTAATCTAAAACTTCTCCTCGTCGCTCTTGGCAAAAATCCGTGTCAATATCCGGCATGCTCACCCGCTGGGGGTTTAGAAAGCGCTCGAAGAGGAGACCCCAGCGGAGGGGATCTAATTGGGTGATCCCCAGACTATAGGCAACAAGACTGCCTGCAGCAGAGCCTCTGCCAGGACCCACGATGATGCCCTGTTCTTTGGCAAAACGCATGAAATCCCAGACAATGAGGAAATAATCGCAGAAACCCATTTTTTCGATGATCCCAAGCTCATAGTGGAGCCTTGTCTCCACCTCTCCCTCCACTGCGCCGTAACGCGCCAGGGCACCATCGTGGGCAATTTGCCGCAAAAAGCCAGCAGCATCAGTTCCCTGGGGCAGGGGGAAACGAGGCAAATGTCTGCCCCCAAACTCCAGCTCTAGCTGGCAGCGATCTGCAATCTTGAGGGTGTTTGTGAGGGCCTCGGGCACATGGGAGAAGAGCTGCTGCATCTGGTGGGGAGATTTGAAGTAAAATTCACTGGTCTCAAAGCGCATCCGCTCAGTATCGGCCAAAGTCTTGCCTGTTTGAATGCACAGCAGCACATCGTGAATTTCGGCGTCACCCTTTTTCAGGTAGTGGGTGTCACCTGTTGCAACCAGCTCCAACCCCAGTTCTTGGCCCAGTTGGATCAGGGCTGCATTAACTCGGGGCTGCTCGGGCAAACCCTGATCCTGAAGCTCTAAAAAAAAGTTCTCTCTGCCGAAAATCTCTCTATACTCTATAGCGGCTTTTTTCGCTCCCTCTAGATCCCCGGCCATAATCCGCTTTGGTATCTCTCCCCCTAGGCAGGCAGAGAGGGCAATTAATCCCCCGCTGTGTTTAGCTAATAATTCTTTATCCACTCGGGGTTTATAATAGAATCCTTCTAGAAAGCCTAGGCTTGAGAGGGCTAAGAGGTTTTTGTAGCCTGTTTGGTCCGTGGCCAGCAGCACCAAGTGATAGGAGCTAGCATCTAGCTTTGGATCCCGCATGGTTCTACCTCTGGGCGCAACATAAACTTCACAGCCAATAATAGGCTTGATGCCATGCTCTCGGGCTGCCCGATAAAAAGGAAGGGCCCCATAGAGGACCCCATGATCGGTGATAGCCAAAGCTGGCATCTCCATTTGGGCTGCCAGCTGAACAAGCTCACCGATCCGGCTTGCGCCGTCTAGCAAGCTATATTCTGTATGGTTGTGTAAATGAACGAACAAAGCGAGGTCACGCTCCTCTCGCTAATTTAACGCCTCCCCTGTCACCAGGTCCGGATCCAGTTGTCTGGCCCTTTCCATGGCAACTTTGGCTTCGTCGTGCTTGCCTGCTTCCTGGTAGACGAGAGCAAGTTGGCTATGAAGTGGTGCCCATTGCCTGTTGATGGCAATACCGTCTTTCAAAGTAGCCTCGGCAGCTTCAAGTGCTCCATTTTTCTGCTGCAGCCCAGCCAGCTCCAGGTATGCATCTAAACGATCTGGGGAAAGTTTCACTACAGTCTTGTAAGCTTCCTCTGCCTGAGGAGCATCGCCTGTCAAGGCCCAAATCTGGGCTAGGCCAAGATGTGCTAAGGCTAGCTGGTCATCTTGAGCTAGGGCTTTATTATATAAAGCGCTGGCTGCCTCCAGCTGGCCTAGGCGCTGCCTAATCTGCCCCTCTAGTACATCCACTGTATAGTCAGCCTCAGGGCTCTTTCTTAGGGTCTCGCAATGAACCAGAGCTTTGTCCAGCTCCCCCTCTTCCACGAGGATCATAGTCCACAGGATCCGCACCTCGAAATTGTCCGGATCCGTTACTAGCACCTGTTTAAAATGCTCTCCTGCCAAGGCCCGGAAACCATAGGCTAAGACTTTCAGGCCCATGTTATAGTAGTAGTTGTAAAGATAGCTCGATAGCTCTTTGGCCCCCATAGAAGGACTTATCCCCAAAAGTAGTCCTATAATCAAAAGCGAGGCCAAAAGCCGCTTATGTTTATTCAAAGCAGTCACCTTCCTTGTTCACTCATTAGTTATTCGCTTCCTAATGTGGCTATTCCTGCCATAAACACTGAAAACTTTTGGTAACACCATTGACCCGCCCCCCTCCTCATGCTACCATTAAAAGGAGAAAAGGGAGCGTGATTTCATGCCTTTCGATGGCTTTTCAACTTCTGCCCTGGTCCGGGAGCTGGAGACGATGCTCTTGCGCAGCAGGGTGGATCATATTGCTCAGCCCTATCCTTTGGAGATAATCATCACTTTGCGTCAACCCGGACAAAGCTTTCCCCTGACATTATCTGCAGATCCCGTCTTTCCCAGGGTTCATTTGCTAGAGGAGGTTCCTGCCAGCCCCACGACACCTCCTAATTTTTGCATGCTGCTGCGCAAGTATCTCTCTGGGACAAGGCTAGTTGGGATCACGCAACCCGGTTGGGAACGGATTATCCAATTCCAGTTCCAAAACGCCAACCATGAGCCTCTGACTTTGGCTGTGGAGCTCATGGGCAGACACAGCAATATCATTCTTTACAATCCACAGAATAATATTATTCTAGATACCATCAAACATGTGACAAGTGAGGTTAATAGGTTCCGGGAGCTAATTCCAGGTGCCAGCTATTTGCCACCGCCTAAAGGTGCAAGAATAATGCCAGATGATCTCTCATTTGAAACACTCCAAAATATGCTCTCCGCCTCAGAGGGAAAATGCAAGCAAATGCTTTTAGATAGCATCCTGGGGCTAGGGCCGTTTTTGGCAACTGAGCTTTTGGTGCGAAGTGGCTATGGGGCAGAGGCGCTCTCCAGACAAGTAGATCCCCTGCGGCTATGGCAAAGCTGGCAGGAGTTACTCAAGATACGAGAGGACTCGCAATTTCAGCCCTGCCTTCTTGCAGGTGGCAAGGATTTTGCAGCACTGTTGCCTGTTTGTTCCGAGGCAACACCAGTTCCCTCTTTGAACGATGCTATAGCCCAGGCCCTGGGTGCAGCAGCTGAAGGAAGAAGGCTTCTAGATGCCAAAGGCAGGCTCCAGCGGGTAGTGAAGAAGGCTAGAGAGCGATCCCAGCGCAAGATCAAAGCCCAAGCAGCTGAGCTGGCCACTGCTGAGGATGCTGAAAAGTATAGAGTTATGGGTGAGATGCTGAAAGTGGGCCTAGGCAAAGTGCCAGCAGGCAGTCAGGAGGTATCTTTGCCCAACTATTATGATCCCCAGCTGCGGCCCATTACCATTCCCCTAGATCCTAGCCTCTCGCCCCAGGTGAATGCAGAAAAACTATTCCACCGCTATGGGAGGTTGAAGAAGGGGCACAAAAAGATTGCAAAGCAGCTTGCCTCATCCCGAGCTGAGCTATATTATCTGGAGTCTGTTGAGCAGAGTCTCACCGATGCTAGCCTCAAAGAGCTCTCTGAGATCGAGGCGGAACTGACAAGTACAGGTTATCTTCCCACCCGCCGCAAACAGGAGAAGGTGAGGCCCAGCCAACCCCACAAATTTATTTTCCGCGATCATGAAATCCTTGTGGGTCGCAATAATTATCAAAACGATCGGCTGACACTGAAGCTGGCAAAGCGAGATGAACTATGGCTCCATACAAAACAAATCCCCGGCTCCCATGTGATTGTGCGGCCAGGGACTGAGGATGAGGAGATAATTCTGGTTGCAGCTCAGATAGCAGCCTACTTTAGCCGAGCCCGTGATGGACAAAATGTGCCTGTGGATTATACCCAGGTTCGGCATGTGCACAAGCCAAATGGTGCCAAACCAGGGTTTGTGATCTACAAGCAAGAGCGCACTGTGTTCGTGGATCCCAAGGCTCACTGTGAGCTTGAGGTGCGCTGATGGCACGGAAGATGCCCGAGCTGGATCTGCACCCTTACCCGCTAGAGAATGCAAGAAGTGCCCTGCGCAGCTTTCTGATTAAAGCTATGCGCCAGGGCACAGGCCAGGTGAGAATTATCCATGGGCTAGGGGATGGGTATATGGAGGAGCTAACAGTCCAGGTGCTAGAGGAGTTTGGCTATACTCATGGGGATTATCATTATGACAGGGGCAACTGTGGGGCAACAGTGGTTCACCTATAGTTATTTTATTGCAGCATGCGATTACCGAATTAGAATTTATATATCCTCTTCCCAAAGTTAATGATGCATTTTTAAATAATTGTATAGTTGATCCGTAAAACAGCTTAAACCGTCCATCTATATTTAGTATAGAATTTTCATGCAGCTTAAGAAAACACTCTATTTTTGACCCTTTAAAGGTATTAGAATTTATATAAAAATCATCCTTCAAGTTAATTTTTGCCGATTCATGAATATCTATAACAGAATTTTTAAAAATTATTATTTTCCCATTTTTTATTAATATGTTTTTACTTAAATAGTTATAGTAAAAGCTCTTTAGATTATCTTTATTAATCATTTGTTATACCTTTAATATATAAGTTCATAAATTCTTTTTCAAATTCTTCAATATAGTTTCCATAATAAAAATCATCATAGTGCTTTACAAGCTCTTTCCTTATATGCTCCAACTGTTTTGAACAATTTGTAAGATTATTTTTAACAATTTTGTTGCACATGGATATCATATATGACCATTCGCTGTACTGTGCATATCCAGCTATATCCGGATGAACCTCCGATAAATATATTGTTCTTTCCCTAAAGGCATTAATATACTCATCTAATTGTTCAGGTGTCAATAACATATCATTTGTTGTAAAGGAGGAATTATTTTTCTCATGTCTGACAAAGCAATATTTAGGCAATCCCTTAGCAACCACCTTAGATGCATTTGCCATATATTTATAAGTAACACTTATATCAT
>ENA-UOOK01003840-UOOK01003840.1-fermentation-metagenome-genome-assembly--contig:-NODE-3840-length-16686-cov-5.993566_pt1 | contig 16686 bp, 14 predicted proteins | sample MGYA00245777_ERZ724023 | MGnify/ENA primary metagenome ERZ724023 (study PRJEB28704, sample SAMN03018312) | fermentation metagenome | biome: anthropogenic terrestrial biome; feature: soil; material...
CTATATCAATGTTTTTTGTTTCAAAAATTTTATTTATTTTGTTTTTATCCCTAACAGAAGCTATTTCAATTTCTATATCTAATTTTTGGTCATGTGTTCTTGTTAATTCTTGTTGTATGTCATATGCATTATTTTCATATATATCTAATATAATTAATTTTTTAGGTGAATATAATGAAATCTGCCTGCATAACTCCGAACCTATGGAGCCGCCTCCCCCTGTTACAAGAACTGTTTTATTGTAAACATATTTCTTTGTTAATTCACAATCTAAGCTTATAGGGTCTCTGCCCAATAAATCATCTACCTGTACTTCTCTTATTTTATCCATCATATTACTGTCATTTGTAAGCAGGCTGTATACTTCAGGCAATATTTTTAATTTGCATTTAGTAGTTGAGCAAATATCTAAGATACGCTTTTTGTTTTCCTTATCTATAGATGGAATTGACAGTATTATTTCTTCTATTCTATATTTTCTTACCATCAGTGGTATATTTTCTGTTGAAGATACCACAGGAATAGAGTTAATTCTCCTGCCTATCTTTGTTTTATCATCATCTACTATACATTTAACTAAATAATTATTAGGATTATTTCTATCTATTTCATTCAATATAGCTACTGTAGCTTCTCCTGCTCCTACTATCATAATATTCGTATAATGGCTTAGTTTCTTAGTGTTTTTATCCCCAATAATCAAAATTGCTCTGTAGACAACTCTTATTCCCATGGTGCAAAAACTTGATACGGGAAAAACAACCGGATATACATACCATCTGACAGGAATTCTAAATAATATTGTTATTATTAAAAACAACAAGTTTCCTACGACTGAAGCTTTAAGACAATTAAATATATCCTCTATCCCTGCATAACGCCACATGTTTTTATATACACCCATTGCCATGAATGTACCAATATATATTACTGTAAAAATTAGAAATTGCTCCTTGAAAAATCCTATTTTTACAGGATGTATACCGGTTATAACAAATGGCATCAAATATGACAATATTGCTATAGAAGTATCTATAATTACAAGGATTAATTTACGATATTTATTCAAAATATTATATAAATTTTTATATGTTCTTGCCATGTTAGCCTCGCTTGCTTATGCTTCAGTGTTTTTCCTTAGTAGTCTTATGTTGATACTTGTGCCTATACCAAGTATTATCCAAAACAATGGCGATACAGATACGATATGATCATTAAACATTGCAGCTGCTAAGTAACCTATTATGCTTACTAAGCAGGATGCACCGGCAATTTTTTCTAAGGAGTCAAATGTTGTTTTACTGTACAGTATTAAACTATTAATAATGTATAACACCCACACAGATATTAATGATATAAGTGAGATTACGCCCGTATTTATTCCTATTTGAAGATACATATTGTGAGGTTTGTCAATTACTAAGCTTGCATCAGAACCATTTTGTAGTTTTGCTACGAAGTCATCTTGTGGAAATGCAATAGGATAATTATCAGCACCGGAGCCTTTTATTAAATACGTTTTAAGCATGGGAATAGTACGACTCCATATATATCCTCTACCGGACATAAATTTTTCTAGGCCATCCAAAGGTTTAAATCTATCAGCAACTATGGGGTCCGCTATCCTTCCTCCGGAGCCTAAAATTTTTATTCCGTCGTCAGCAATATAGAAATTTATACTAATATTGTAATCATCTCTTATTACTGTTACACCTGGATAGTTTTTAGGTATTATGATTTTAAATCTTTTATACAGATTTTTGTTGATAGTTATCTGATTATTTTTCTGAGTTATTCCTAACTCATTCATATCCTCATCAAAAAAGTATAGTTTATTATCATCTATCTTCATGTTTAAAACCTGCCTGTTTGTTTTTATAGAAATAGTATCTTTTCCTAATTCTATATCCTCAAATTTAAAATTATTTTTATCTCTTTCTTTAATAATATTAATTTGTTCAACCACATTAAATGTTTTTAATCTTCTAAGTAATGCTCCTCCTGAAACTACATTCAATCCTATTAACAATACAACAAATACCGCTAACAGGCTAACTGACACTTTCCAATTCTTAATCAAAACCTTCCTAAACAACCACAACGCAAATATTGAAGCTACTGCAACTCCCAAATATCCTGCCCTTGAATTACAGCCAATCCAAACAAATATCATCAACACAACCGCTATTGCTGATACAATTCTTTGCTTCTTTGTTTTTGCTCCCAACAGGAAAGCAACTGATAGTGGTAACATCAGTGTAGCGAAGCTTCCTACAAAGTTTGTATTAAAAAGTGTACCATATATTGTTTTAGGTCCGAATGAAAACGATAAGCTGTCAACCTGTAGATTTCCGGGAATTATCAGACTGTTTCCTATTTTAGTCTGGAAAAAGTCAAACCCAAAGTATTGTGTTATACCTAACAGTCCTTCAACAATCATTAGAAATAAGAATACTCTAACAAATAATGTCACGTCCCTTTCGCTGTTTACAAAGTTTATAGTAAGGAATGTAATTAGTACATAGCTTAACAAAACAAACATACCTTGGTACATATCAACGAATCCCCATAGAGCTGTTTGTGTGTCTTTGGCAAATATGGTTGATATTATTACGAAGATTGCGTAGATTCCTAACGGTATATAATATTGCTTTAAATTTTTAAATGGTAGTTTCTTTTGTTTATATAATATTACATAAAGAATGAGTGCTATTGCTGTAAGAATCACTACCCACATTGATTTCCAGTAGCTGAAGAAATCCAAATACTGTCTTTGGCCTGTCCAATATAGAGATTGAGTTGTTCCTTCTAAATCAACATATTTTGCATATACTATCAGCGGTACAAATCCTGCTATTAATAATAGTGGCAAAAAGTATGCCACCGACAGCTTTTTGTTTTCATAATCAATTGTTATTGGTTGTTTTGATTTTGTGCTTTTTTTCTTCACTTTGTATCCCCCGGAATATAAGTAAAATGTCATAATATTAATTTTTTTGGCTTTAAATATTATAACACGTAATGAGGCATTTGCAAATAAAAATGTTCTAACCCTACTAATATATCCAACGGGATATATTTTGTAAATGATTAATATCTATCAGAATTGTCAATGATTGTATATTATGCCATATTCCAGTGTTTCAAAATAAAACCCTCATTTTTTGAGGGTTTAAGATTTCTCATGAGATTTTTTGTTTTAAAACTGCTATATCATAGCTGTTTTGTGCTGTAGCAATCTTAATTTCTTGAATTTCTTTTGATAGTCGTTCTTCTGACTCAGATACAACTCGTTGTACATGCTCAGCAATGAGCAAATTGTTGTCGATTAACATTTCCTTAAATTTCTCGTCTTGCTCATTAAGTCTTACATCTAACATTTCCTTAAATTTCTCGTCTTGCTCATCAAGTCTTACATCTAATATTTCTTTAAATTCCTCGTCTTGCTCATCGAATCTTTTGTCTATTGCATCGAATCTTTTATCTATTGCATCGAATCTTTTGTCTTGCACACTTAATCTCTCATTTAGTTTTACATCCATCAGGTCAGATATGGCTTGCAAATCTTCTTTTGTTAAGCTCATAATTCTTACCTCGTTTCTTCTTATTTTTAATAATTATACCAATATATTTTAGTTAAATCAAGTTAAACAAAAGAAAAATATTTATTTTATTTTTGATTTAAATCAATTCATATTCTTTAAATCTCTGCTACAATACAATCATAAGAAAATAAAAGCAGGAAAAAATATATCAATAATAATTAATAATAAAAAGGAAAGCGGGAGAAAATAATAAGGAGGGAGAAAAATATGCAGAGAGCAATATTAAGTAAGAAAAATCAAATAACAATAGTAAGCGGAATTTTATTAATAATTGCATTGTTCGGTCATTTCGTTTTAAAAAGCGAAGAAATAGTTTTGCCGTCCTTGGTAATCGCTTCGGTTTTGGGAGTTGCACCTATTGCAATTCAAGCGTACCAAGCATTGAGAGTAAAGGTTGTAAGTATCGATGTATTGGTAACCATCGCAGTTACGGGAGCATTTTTGATCAGAAACTTTGAAGAATCGGCTATTGTTACATTCCTATTTCTATTTGGAGCATATTTGGAGCAGAGAACATTGAATCAAACACGTTCTGCAATTAAGGAATTAACCGAAATGGCACCGGAAAGTGCTTTGAAGCAAATGGAAGACGGTGAATTTGAAGAAGTGGAAGTGGATGAAGTTGATGTTGGGGATATTTTACTTGTTAAAACCGGTGCAAAGGTTCCGGTTGACGGTACTGTTTTAACCGGGGAAGGCCATATTAATGAAGCAAGCATCACCGGTGAATCTGTTCCCGTGGGTAAAAAGAAGGATTCTCAAGTATATGCAGGAACCATATTGGAAAATGGGACCATTCAAATTGTTGCTGACCGCGTAGGCGAGGATACCACCTTCGGTAAAATAATTGAGTTGGTAGAAGAAGCGCAGGATTCAAAATCGGAAGCAGAGCGTTTTATTGACAGATTTTCTAAATACTATACACCGGCTGTGTTGGTTCTATCATTTATAGTTTGGTTAATTTCAAAAGATATTGAGCTTGCAATTACAATATTGGTATTGGGATGTCCGGGAGCATTGGTTATTGGTGTACCAGTTTCAAATGTTGCAGGCATCGGCAATGGGGCAAGGCATGGTGTTTTATTGAAAGGCAGTGAAGTTTTTCAAGATTTCAGCAGAGTTGATACAATAGTATTTGACAAAACCGGTACATTGACAATAGGAAATCCTAAAGTTGCCGATACAGAAATTTATGCTGATAATGCTGATGAAATATTGGCTTACTTGTCAAGTGTTGAAAATGAATCAGACCATCCGTTGGCTAAGGCAATTGTAGAGTATATTGGAGATACTAAAGTTTATGAAGTTCAAAAAACAGATGTTGTAAAAGGTGGCGGAATTGTTGCCGAAGTAGACGGGCATAGAGTGGCTGTTGGTAATGTTAAACTTATGGAAAAAGAAAGTGTTCATTTAAATGAAAAGGCACTTGCGGATATTGCCAAGTTTGAAAAGGGCGGAAACTCACTTGTTCTCACATCAGTTGATGGTGAATTAAAGGCACTGATGGGTATTCGTGACCAAGTTCGCCTCGGCGTAAAAGAGGACCTGCAAAAGCTAAAAAACCTAGGTGTTAAAAACTTGGTAGTTCTATCAGGTGATAACCAAGGAACGGTTGATTTGGTAGCAAGCGAATTAGGTCTTACAGAAGCTCACGGACACATGTTGCCGGAGGATAAGTCGGCATTTATCAAAGAGTTGATAGAGAAAGGTCACATTGTAGCATTCGTTGGAGATGGAGTAAATGACAGTCCTTCCTTGGCTTTGGCACAGATTGGAATTGCCATGGGCAGCGGTACAGACGTAGCAATTGAAACATCGGATGTTGTATTGATGAATTCAGATTTCAGCCGCCTGCCTCATGCCTTAGGTTTGACAAAGGCAACGGCAAGAAATATGTATCAAAATATATTTATTGCAGTAGGGGTTGTGCTAGTACTTTTGTTCAGCGTATTCTTCAGTGATTGGATGAACATGTCAATAGGAATGTTGGTGCACGAGGGAAGTATATTAGTAGTAATTTTAAACGGGATGAGGTTGCTTCGTTATAGGTTAATGTAAAGATGAAATTCTTCGGGGGTCGGTATGATTTTGATTTAATTATAGTATCGCTATTAATTTCCAATAAGGCATTAATACTGCATATATTGAAATAAAAACAAAGATTGTTAGGAAAATTCCATATTTTACAGTCATGGATGTATCATAATGGCCTTCTCCTTCTCCTATCATTATGACAGCATGATGAAGAGGCAGTATATAATGAATATTTATTGCTACATACAAGCTAAACATCATAAAAATCGGATTGACGGACATGGGAAGCGAAGACGTTAAAACAGGCAGGCATAATGACATGCTGGTCATTGAACTGCCTAAAATCATGTGTAATATCATAACTACTATAATGCTATAGAAAATCAACATTGAATCACTATTGGTCGTTGGTAGAATTTTATCAAAAATCAACCCTGCTATACCCTCATGATTCAAGACTCCGCCAATAGAAAACGCCGCTGTCAAAAATAATAACAGCTCTAATCTTATAATTTTAAGGTCGCTTATTCTTATCAGCCCCAATGCATACATAGACAGTACGCCTATAACGCTTACCCATACTGCACTTATACCATGAAGGGATTCTGTAACCCATAGAATAATTATTAATGAAGTAATAAGCGCGCCTTTTTTTTCAGCACCGGAAAACTTAATTTTACCATTATCACTTTTCTCTATACTAAACTTACTTCCCTTAATATCTCTATAAAAAATAAATATAAAACCAAAATACATTAATATACTTATTATAATAGTAGGTATCAGCATATATTTTGCCCATCCTAACCAAGTTAAGTGTATTCCTGAAAATTGTAATACTGCATTGTTAAATATTATATCTCCATTGATAAAAGCCATAGATGTAGCTGTAACAGCTACAAATATTGAAAATAATATCACTGATTTTGTTTTAGCAGAGATATTTTGCTTATTTAAAAATTCAAGATATATTGCTGCCATGATAATTGCTCTTGGGAATGTTTGTGGTATTAAAAATATTAAAATAAATGATAATACAAAAGATAAAGCTATCAAGGAAAAAACTGTTGTTGTATACCTTTTTATGACAACTTCAGATATTCTGTCAGCTAACCCTGATGTTTTTATTCCATGCGCTATTAAATATGAAGCAATTATTAAAACTAAATTGCCTGACAAAGGAAATTTTAGTATTGTATTAGCATCACTGCTGCTAAATATAAAGAATATTATTATTACAAAAATTGATGATATGGTTTTTGTAACGCAATTAGTAGCCCACAAAACAAGAACCATAGCAACTGATGCCAAGATAATAGATTGATTAAACCCTATACCAAATGGCTTTGTTAATACAATCAGTATAAATATTAAAATTGATATGCCTAAATTTATGATTTTCTTATTCATACACGCTCTCCACTAGAATTATAAGAAGGCACTGCTTATATTGTGAGTTGCTTTTCTACGCTGTATAAGCAGTGCTCCTTATATTCAAAAAATATTATTCTTTAAAACCAATAGAAGCATCTAAAACTTGAACTTTATTTTCAAAACATATAACCGGATTTAGGTCGATTTCTTTTATTTTACGGTTTTCGTTTATCAAATTACCTGTCTGCACTAATACATCAGCTAATGCTTCTATGTTGACAGGCTCCATGCCTCTGAAACCTGTTAGCATCGGATAAGCTTTAATTGAGCTAATCAAAGCAATTGCTTCTTGTTTTGTTAGTGGAGCCATTCTAAATTCAACATCTTTAAATATTTCAACGAATACACCGCCAAGTCCGAACATTATTACAGGACCAAATTGAACATCCTGCAGACCTCCAACAATTACTTCTACTCCCTTTGCAACCATAGGAGAAATTATAATGCCGTCAATAACTGCTTCATTGTTGTATTCTTTGCCATTCTGTATTATTTCGTCAAAATATATTTCAACTTCTTCTTTATTTGCTACATTTAATTTGATTCCTTTTGCTTCTGTCTTGTGAATTATTTGGTCAGATACAATTTTCATAACCAATGGGTAGCCATAGGCTTCTGCAATTTCTACAGCTTCTTCCTTTGACTTGGCTAATGCAAATTCACCTGTAGGAAGACCATATTCTTTTAATATGTTTTTTGACTTGAATTCATTATAAAATGCAGTCATTAATTTGCCTCCTCTAATTCTTTAATGTATTTATTATATTTAATTAAATTAACTAAAGCTTTAGCTGCTCTTTGAGGCATTTCAAAGGTTGGGATTCCGCTTTCTTCCATCATTATATGGGCGTCCTTAACCCAATTACCGGCTAAGAAGCAAGCAAATACAGGCTTTTTATATTCCTTTGCCAATGCCATTTTTGAATTAACATAATCAGCTATTTCGGTTGGAGTCAAAAATGTAGGAGGAACGCTTAATAATAGTACTGCATCTACACCTTCATCTCTTAATAAAATTTCTAAAGCTTCCGCATGTTGAGGTCCGTCTGCAGCAGCTGTCATATCTACATAACCATCAGGATGAGATATTAATGCCATTGCAGGTAATACCTCACGGAGCTTATCCTCAGTATCTTTTGAAAACTTAGCCATTTTTACATCATCATGCAAACCGATTTCATCCATGGCTATAACTCCCGGTCCGCCTGCTTCTGTAAGAATTGCTACGCGATTGCCTTTTATTTCATCTACCATAGTAAATGCTTTAGCTGTGTCAATAAGTTCTTCAACAGTCTCAGCTCTTATTACTCCTGTTTGCTTAAATGCACCGTCAAATATTTTGTCTGAGCCTGCTAATGAGCCTGTATGTGAAGCTGCTGCAACAGAGCCAATTTCACTTCTGCCAACCTTAAGCACTACAAGCGGTTTAACCGGTGTTACTTCTTTAGCTGTATTAAAGAAGCTTCTTGCATCCTTCATACCTTCCATATACATGATTATTACTTTAGTTTTTTCATCTTCACTAAAATAACGAAGCAGTTCGTCAGTAGTAACATCACTCATATTACCCACATGACCCCATTTACTGAAACCCATAGGCACAGGTTGGTCGCATGTATACATCAATAATGTGCTTCCTATGGAGCCGCTCTGTGAAATAACACTCATGGAGCCGTCTCTTTGTGTTATATTTGGAGCAAATGTAGTGTCTAAATTATTCTCTGTATTCATTACGCCCACACAGTTAGGACCAAATACACGAATACCTGCCCTTTTAGCTATTTTCAACATTTCCTTCTCTAATTCAATGTTTTCAGGTATACCTGTTTCACTAAAACCTGAAGCCATTATTATAGCTGCCTTTACATCGCCTCTTTGCTCTGCTTGTTTAAATACTTCAAGAACTCCCTTAGCAGGAATAATAATCTCAATCAAGTCTACTTCTTCTTTAATATCTAATAATGAATCGTATGCTTTTTTGCCGAATATCATATCTTCCTTAGGGTTTACAAAATATACATTGCCTTGGAAGTCTAATCGCATCATATTATTTGCAACTTGGTATCCAGCCTTGCTTGGATTATTTGATGCACCAATTATTGCTATACTTTTAGGATAATAAAAATTATTTAAAGACATATTTCCTCCTTATATTCGTAAATAATTTGTATTAGTTATAGTCATCTTTATTTTAAATGAAAGCCTTCTTTTATTTAAAATAATTCAAAGGCTTTCAATTTTTGTTTCTTGTCTTATAAATAATACTTGCGATTATTTATTAAATTTCAATTTCCGATAATTATTAAATAAAGTCTAATTCTTCAAATTTTTTTAGTACTTCATACTTTCTCATAACTTCTTTTTTGATTTCTTCAATAACTTCATCAGTTACATTTTTATATCTTCCTTGTAATGATAAATATTCATTAACTTTTTCAAGGTCGAATTTCTTACGATTAATTTTTATTTTGCCGTTTTCTTTTTCCCATAATTGCCATAGACCTGATTCTATTGCAAGTCTGCCGACTTTTATAGTCTGACCAGTTGGGAAGTACCAACCTGACGGACATGGAGCATGTACATGTATAAAACTTGGTCCATCAACCTCTTTAGCTTTTTTTACTTTTCTCTTGAAATCCTGTATATCTCCTATTGAAGCAGTTGCTTGATATGCAAGGTCTTGATGAAGTAACATAAAATCTATATTTTTACTGGATTCTTTTTTGCCTGTTGGTGTAGTCTTGGTAAAAGCTCCTAAAGAAGTGGCACTGCTTCTTTGATTGCCTGTATTCATATATGCTTCATTGTTGTAACATATGAATAAAGCTTTATGTCCTCTTTCAATTGCTCCTGACAAAGATTGAAGACCTATATCGAAGGTTCCTCCATCTCCTGCAAATCCCATAACTGTAACATCATCTATTCCCCTTACTCTTAATGCTTCAGAAACTCCTGATGCAAAAGCAGGCAATGACATCAATACTGTTTGTATAGATGGTATTCCCCATCCTGTCTCATCGCCATTACCGGTAATAATAGCAGCACAACTTGGGGGTGTCATAGTAATTGTGTTTTTTCCTAATACTTCAACAGCGGCTCTGCCTATCAGCTCCATCGGACAACCTGCACAGGTTGTCATTCCTTTACTAACCAGATTCATTTCACTCACTATTATCACTCCTTTTTCAAATCGATCCAAATTGTATCTGTTGGCTTTTCGCCTGTTTCATTTGCATTGTCAACATATTCAAACACAGACTTAACTGTCTTTTCATTAATATCTCTACCGCCTAAACCTGCCACAAAACTAAATACATTTTTCTTGCCCTCATCAGTTTGATGCATACAGCTTAGTACTTCTTCATAAAGTGGTCCCATTGAGCCAACGGCTGATATCCTGTCTATAACCGCAACATTATTAATACCTTTTAATGCAGCAGCTAAAGCTTTCTTTGGAAATGGTCTAAAGCTGACTACTCTAACTAATCCGACTTTTTTGCCAAGCTTTCTTAATTCATTTACAGTGTGTAATACTGTTCCTGACATTGAGCCAAGACATACTATTACAGTTTCCGCATCTTCTGTATTATAGGATTCAACCAATGAATATTTTCTTCCAAATACTTCATTGAATTTTTCAAATCTTTCTTCTATTACTTCCAATGCAGCATCCATCCCTAATTTTTGACTGTATTTATATTCTGTAAATATTTCAGGTGAAGAAAGATTGTTTATCGCATACGGGTTATTCACATCTAAAATTAAATTGTTCGGTTCAAATTTACCAATAAACTTTCCTGCTTCTTCATCAGTAGGAACATTAACCGGCTCAGTCAAATGAGATACATAAAAACCATCTATATCAACCATTGTAGGTGTTAGTACTCTTTCATCTTCACTTACAGTATAAGCAATCATAATAAAATCTAATGCTTCCTGCGGATTCTTAGCAAATAATTGAATCCAGCCCTGATCTCTTTCTGACATAATATCGGAATGATCACACCACAAGCTGCATGGAGAAGGTAATGCTCTGCTTACAACACCCATAACTATGGGTAATCTTGAGCCTGAAGCAACTCCCGTTACTTCATGCATTAAAGCCAAACCATGGGACGCAGATGCTGTAAATGTTCTTACTCCGGTAGCAGATGCTCCTATTAATGCACTAAGTGCCGAATGTTCAGATTCTACATTAATATATCCGCAATCAAATTCTCCTCTATCTATTAAAGACGATAAATTTTCTACAACCGGTGTTTGAGGAGTTATAGGATACGCAGCAATAAGCTCAACCTTTGATTTCATTACACCATAGGCAATCGCAGCATTACCGTCTAAAGCTAAAATATCTCCCATATTAATTGCCCCCTTCTTCAAAATTCTTTTCATCTACTAACTCAATTGCATTTTTTGGACAAACTTCTTCGCAAATGGCACAGCCTTTACAATAATCATAGTCTATATCCATTGTTTCATTTTTTTCTATGGCACCTATAGGACAATAAATAGCACAAATATTACATTTGATACATAGCTCATGATTTATAACCGGTCTTTCTTTTCTCCATATTCCGGTGTAATCATCTGCTATTTTTACTGAGTATGGACCTTTAAGCCCTTTCATACACTCTTGCTTCTTCATACGCTCTTCTACAAGCTTTTGCATTTAATTCACCATCCTTTCCGGGTATTTTATGTTTAACTGCTTTTACTAAAGATTCAATGTCGATACAAGCAGTAGCTTTTACAACTGCTCCTAACATTGCAATGTTTGGCGGAACATCTCCTATTTCTTCTGAAGTAATTTTTAATGCATCTACATAAACTGCTTTTTTTACACTTGAAGGAAGCTCAATTTCCTTATCGGAGTTTACAACTAAAATACCTTCTCCTTTTAAGCCATTAAAAACTTTAATACCTATTTCTATTAAACTTGTATCAAATAAAATAACTAAGTTTGGATCATATACATATGACTTGGTTTCAATTCTGTCATCATCTATACGACCATAGGTATAAACAGGTGCTCCTTTTCTTTCCTGTCCATAGGAAGGAATAGATTGAGCAAATTTGCCTTCAAAAATGCTGGCTTCAGTTAAAATTTTAGAAGCTGTTACAGCACCTTGTCCACCTCTTGAATAAAAAATAATTTCCCACATAATTTAACTCCTTTACTTTTATATTAATCCTAAATTAATAGCTAACACCATGAATACAACAAGAATCGGAATCCATAAAACACCTATAATAAAACCTGGTTTTGGCATCTCCTTTAGCTCCCAGTATCCATATCCATATGTGGTTAATGCTGTCGGATCTAATGGAATAAGGAATACGCAAGATGCTGTATATGCTAACGGAAGTACTAAATAAATTGGATTGATTCCGATAGTATTAGCTAATGCTGCTATAATTGGAATAGTCAATGCCATTACGGCTCCTGATATAGGTACCAACAAGTGGATAAATATACCAAATGTTGAAACTGCAAATAACAGAACTGTTAATGATGATTGTGCAAATCCTCCTAAGAATGTATCACTAATCCATTGGGCACTTCCCAAGGTTGCTAATAGCATTGCTATTGCATTACAAGAGCCTACCAATAATAATATATCTAAACTAACTGCTTCTTTTGCATCATTCCATTCTAATATATCTATACCCGGTAAAAAGTATATGGACGCAGCTAACATAGACACAAATGGAACTTCTAATTTAGTAAAAGATGATGTTACCCATAACACTATTGTGGTAAAGAAAACTACAGCAAATATCATTTCTTTTTTGTCCATTTTACCGAGTGCTGCCTTTTCTTGCTTAGTATTTTCTAATCCCTGAACTATTTCAAACTCAGGCTTGTACAATTTGCTCATTACAAACCATGCTACGAATGTTAATATTATGGCTGTCGGTACTCCGACGATACTCCATTGTAAAAAACCAATTTCAATGCCTGTAACACTTTTCAGTAAGTTTATGGAAAGTATATTAACACCGCTTCCCGCTGGAGTAGCAATTCCTCCCACTGCTGCAGATATTGGTATTCCTATCATTACACTTTTACCAAAAGTAGATTCTCCGGGTAAGCAATTGCTTTTTCTTAATATTTCATATGCAATTCCACCTACAATAACTCCTGTTGGAATATCTGCCAAGAAATATGAAAGCAATGAAGTAGTTGCCATCAATCCAAGTAAAACATTTTTGCTTTTATTACCAAATATACTTATTAGGTGTATGGAAACTCTTTTTCCAAAACCTACCTTTGAAAAGGCTCTAGCAATAAGAATTGACGAGAAAATGAAAAATAGTGTAGGTGTTGCAAAATTTTTCATTACATTTCCTGTTGTATCCAGCCCTAATAATTGCGGTAAAAACAACATAAGTGCTGAAGACGCTCCAATTGGTATATACTCAGTTACCCAAGTTATTGTTGCACAAATAATTAATACGATAGCTCTCCACCCATTGACGGATAAGCCTTCAGGTGGTGTCATTCTGCTCATTACAGCATAAATACTTACAACAATAATCAAATAGGCCAATTTTCTTTTGCCAACGTTATTTTTGTTATTCTTAGTTTCTTGTGACATAATAAACTCCTTTTTCGTCTTTTGAATTTTTAATACTTATTTATAATTTCGCCTAACCTTAATACTTGGTTCACCTGCCTTTCATTAATTTTTATTATGTTTAATCTTCTATAATTATATAGAAAAATAAAATCCTTAAATTAACATAAATAAGCATTTGTTTTATAGTTTTTTATCAATAAACTTGTCTTCACATTTAATATGCCTTTTAAATTATAAATATTTTCATCCAAGAATGCGGATAACTGACTGGTATTAGGTATAAAAGCATGCACATGCAATCCGGAAAAGCCTGTGTGTTGTGATACGATAGCAATATTCTTATTTTCTACGAGTTTTTTAGCAACATCTTCAATATAATTTGGTCCAACTTCAATATCTATAAAAACGGAAATGTTTCGTTCAAGTGCTACGCTGTTAATCTGTACTGTATATCCTAATATAGCACCCATTTTTTCAAGTTCTTTTATTCTTTTTCTAACTGCTGCTCTAGTCAAATGTACTTTTAATGCAATTTCCGAATATGGCATTCTGGCATCTTCTTTCAATAATTCAATAATTTTTAAATCAGTTTCATCAATTTTCATACTAATTCACCGTTATAATAAAGCAATATATTAAGCTTTATTACATTTTCCTTTCAATATTATGGTATTGTGTATTTGTATTATATCCATTTTTAAAACTGTTTAACTTTATTTTTCATAATTGTTAGTTGAAGCACTTCTAGCCGGTTTACAATTGAACTTGCATAAATAAACTCTTTGTCTATATTATAACAACATTCAAAAATTTTTTTGCCATCGCTTTTACATTATGAGGTCTCAAAAGTAGCATTTTTTTCGCATACTGGTTTACAATTGGACTTAACTAATTTCAATATGGAGGATATGACCAAAATTATTTGGATAGTGTGAAAAGTATCTTATATTAAACTGTTAATTAAAGAAGTGGTTATAACCTTGTCGCATCAACAAGTACAGGCTACCAATTCTTTTGATAGCGATAGATATAAACTAAAATAGAATATAAATATATAGACTTAACACTTGTATAAAAACTTCGGGTTGTCATCCTGAGCGATAGCGAAGGATCTCATCTTTTAAAATAAAAAATATTGATTTAAATCAATTTAAAATAAGAGAAAGTGGTGTATAATATAAATTAAAGGTATGGTGACACACCTCTAGTTGAGGGATAGGAATGTCCACAAAGATATGAGTTCCTTCGCTATCGATCAGGATGACAAACAAAAATTAGAGGAATGTCCACAAAATAATAAAATTAAAAAAAGGAGAGATGAAAATGCAAAAGGCAACTATTCAATTAGAAACATTAACTTGTCCATCATGTATGCTAAAAATAGAAGGAGCAGTAAAATCTATTGATGGAGTAGACAAAGACAGTTTAAATGTATCATTCAATACAAGCAAGGTGAAATTGAATTTTGATGACGATAAGACTTCAATAAAAGATATTGAAAGTGCTATCGACAAATTAGGATATGAAGTTAAAAAGTCTACAGTAAAAGCACTGTAAGAACTGCCGACCCCCATGAGTCAGACCTTGGACCATGGGGGGCGGTTGTTTTAGTTAAAAATAAATGGTGTCTGGCTGTACATTCCCATGAAAACTATTTGGTCGCGTGAGATCCTTTTGATTTACCCATACCTTTTTCAAAGCATTATATATCCAAAAATTTCTTGATATGCTATAATTAATATATAAGAATATCAATGCAAGGAGATGATGAAAAATGGCGAATATATATACGGATGATGTAATGCAAGAGGGTATAAAAGCTCTTGCCCGCTTAATGAAAGAATCAGATAGCATAGTAGTGCTTACAGGTGCCGGAATGGATACAGAAAGCAATATACCGGACTTTAGGGGTAAGGACGGATTATGGAGAAAAATAGATCCAAGATTGGTTGCAAGTGTTGATACACTTGAAGAAAATTACTCCATGTTTCGCGAGTTTTATATTGAAAGAATAAACAGGCTGAAAGATGTTGCTCCTCATGAAGGTCATTATGTACTTGCAGACTTTGAAGAAAAAGGAATAATTAAAAGTATTGCAACTCAAAATGTTTCAGCTTTGCATAAATTGGCAGGAAGTAAAAATGTAAATGAGCTGCATGGAAACATTAGAAGCATAAGGTGTAATAATTGTAATCAAGAAGCAAAGATAGATGACTTTTTTAATAATCATAAATGTGCATACTGCGGCAGCAGCTTTTTAAGACCTAATGTAGTATTGTTTGGAGAGGCATTGCCTGCTGTCCCCTGGGATTCAGCCCAATCTGATATTAGAAATACAGATTTGCTTATAGTCATAGGAACAAGCTTGGAGGTTTCACCGGTAAATCAACTTCCACTGCTTACGAGGGGTAAGCTTACCTTAATAAATAATGAAGATGTATATGCATATTATGATTTTGATATTAAGCTTATTGGAAAAGCAAAGGATATTTTAATAAGATTAAGAGATGCTTACAATAGAATATAGGGTTGGAGCCAAAAGCCGTATTGTGATATAATAAATACGAATTGTAATAAAACCTGTCGGTTTTATCTGATTTTATGTATTTATTGTATCGGTGTGAAGCAAGCCGCATTAACGGCTTGCACTTATGATATAATGAATATTATTAACGGTTCATCGTGGTTGAGGAGGTGGAATAATGTCTTCAAATAACGGACTATCCATTATTACCCATTCGAAAAAATTCATGGAGAATGTAATTGTTCAACTGACTAATCTTCTTGGAGATGGAATTAATATCAAAGGTTATTCCATACAAGAAGGAATCAATGAAGAAATCTGCGATTCCTTAGTTCTTATATGTCATAAGTATTGGAAGGAAGAAGCGTTGAAGTACATTGCTCCCGGTACAAATGTATTGGTGGCAAGAAGGTCACTTAACCATTCAAAGTTAGAGGACATTTTACAAATACCCGAAGGGGAAAAGGTGCTTTTTGTAGACTCCAACAAATACCTGGCGGAAAGCGCC
>ENA-UOOK01003841-UOOK01003841.1-fermentation-metagenome-genome-assembly--contig:-NODE-3841-length-16682-cov-5.368377_pt1 | contig 16682 bp, 17 predicted proteins | sample MGYA00245777_ERZ724023 | MGnify/ENA primary metagenome ERZ724023 (study PRJEB28704, sample SAMN03018312) | fermentation metagenome | biome: anthropogenic terrestrial biome; feature: soil; material...
TTCAGGTCCATGTGAAAGCAATTTCATGGGGGTTCAAGTCCCCCCCCTCGCACCATCAGACTGAGTCTGGACGCAATTCGCGTTCAGGCTTTTTGCTTTCTTTGACTTTCTCGCTTATACTCAATCCTTCAGCATTTTTACGCAATCTTTTGTCCGCTCTTTAGTATAAAAGAAAAGTTGATTTAATCCCAGGAATACCACCCAAGAAAATAATAATAATGAATTTATTGATGAACTAAACAACTATCGGCCGAATATTATTATAGAGTGAAAGGGGAGTGTTATTGCCATGGCCCAACTAACAGTAGACCTTGGAACGGCCACTCGATTTGCAGTTCTGGCCGGCTCTGGAATTACTAACACTGGTGTGACCACGATTACGGGGGACGTTGGGACGTTTCCAACAACAACTGAAACCGGCTTTGGAACAGTTACAATACTTGGGACAAATCATATGGGTGATGCTGTTACGCAAGCGGCAAAAAACGACTTAGTCACAGCCTATAACGATGCAGCAGGAAGAACGCCTGTTATTATCCCGACTGAACTTGGCGGAACAACATTGACTCCTGGCGTTTATGCTTCAAACGACGGCACTTTCCAGATAACGGGTACTCTTACTCTAGATGGTAATGGCCTCGAAAATCCCGTCTTCATATTTCAGACCGCCACTACGCTCATAACAGCACTAGGCAGCAGTGTGTCCCTTATAAATGGAGCTCTTGCATGCAAGGTGTTTTGGCAAGTAGGAAGCTCAGCAACGCTCGGAACTGGGTCTTCATTCCAGGGAAGCATTCTGGCGTTAACGTCAATTACGGTAAATACGGGTGTAGTGGTGAATGGCCGAACACTGGCCAGAAATGGCGCTGTTACATTATCCGGCAACACTATCACAGTAACGATATGTCCTGAGTCTGTGCGTGGGGTGCCCCTGTGGTAGATTATATAAGGGAAGCATAAATTTGAGATGTCCCCAAAATCAGTAGTCAATAAAGCTGCTGATTCTACATAAAAGTGACTTTGCTCGGATTTGATGAGTCATAAGAAAACCTCTACAATGGAAAAATTGGCACTGTCGTTTCCATGGACATAAATGCCAGAAGCCATAGTTGAAGGATCATAATTTCCGTTCAGCACGACATTGTCCGCCTCGATGCTGACCGAATGATTTTGATCGGTGGGTGAATGAATGCTTCATCAATGCGGGTCCGCCACTCGAAGCCACAGTGGCGGACCTATTGTTCTGCGGAGCGGTACTAGTTTGAAGAACATCCGCACAATACTGAGTCTGAATACCATTTGCATTTGGCCTTTTTTATTTGAAGTTTCTTTAAAAAAAAAGAGACACTTTTTAAAGGTGTCTCTTTTTTTCACAGTTAAAACTTAATAGTCTCCGCGTGTTAAATTATCTGCGTAATTTCGCAGGCTTTCGAACGAATTAACGTTAAAAGATCTGGTGCTGATTTGCTGCCGAACCGTCGGCGGAAGATTATCAAAATAGGCTTTTGCTTCCGGGTTATCCTTGAGCATTTCAAACATGTTTCCATATTTTTTATCCATAAAAACACCTCCGAAAAGAGTATGGACAAATAAAAGCAAAAAATACCATTTTTAAAAGAGGAAAAAGCGGTTATCAGTGAGGCTTTATTGTTACATCAAAAAGGAAAAGAGAGATTGATGTTTCTTTCAATCAAAAATCCTGCAATCAGTTGTAAAATTAAGATAAATGGAATTCCAATCATGAATTTTAATTTTCTGGTTTTGTGATGGAAAATCAACATAGAGAAAAAAATTCCGAGACTGCCGCCTAAAATTGCCAAAATAAAAAGTGTTCGCTCTGGAATTCTTTGTTTGTTCAGTTTTGCAGCACGTTTGTCATGAAATATGGAGGCAGAGGAGAATAGGTTGATAAAAAGCAGATAAGCAATTAGAAATTTTTCCAAAAGCATAGTCCTCCGTTCTAAAAAAATAAGATTGTCCCTATATATGATAGTACCGGATACTCTGATCGAAGTCAAATAATGAGGAGGATGTAAAAATGGTGTTTTCAATTCACAAGCATACAATTTTACTTGGAATTTTAGCATTGGTGTTAGTTGTTGTCATCTCAATGACTTTTGGAAGAAGAAACGGTGAAGTAACTTCTAGTTCCTCGCAGTCTGGTTCTTTAAAGAACGCATCTGAATCGTTGCCTTCGTCTGCTGTAACCGCTGTCGAGTCATCGTCTGAGAGCAGCAGTACAAATGAAATGCGGGCTGTTTGGGTCCCTTATATGACGCTGGATATGAGCCGTGAATCGGATAAAAGTGAGCAGGCCTTTCAGCAGAAATTTGACAAAATTGTAGAGACGGCTAAACAGAATGGCATGAATACCCTAGTTGTTCATGTGAGGCCTTTTGCGGATTCACTTTATCCCAGCGCATACTTTCCATGGTCACATTTAACCGGCAGTACACAGGGCGTAGATCCGGGTTATGACCCACTTGCCTATATGGTTCAGAAGACACATGAGGAAGGGCTGAAATTTCATGCATGGCTTAATCCACTGCGCATTCAGGTGAATCAGACGCCGTCTATTTTGTCGGAACAAAATCCTTATAATGTCTACCGTTCCAAGGAGGGGACCGCCGACTACGTGGTGGATTGGGAGAATGGAAAGTATTTTAATCCGGCATACCCGGCGGTACGAAAACTCATTGCAGATGGAGCTGCAGAAATTGCCCATAATTATACGGTGGATGGAATTCAGTTTGACGATTATTTTTATCCGACCGACAAAGAAGAATTTGATCAGAAAGCTTATCAAAGTTATTGCAGTGGACAATCCGATGGTAGCCGTCTGTCTCTCCTGGATTGGCGTGCAGCCAATATTAATGCGATGATGGCAGAAGTATATCAGGCAATTAAAAATGTTTCGGCACAGGCTGTTTTCGGAGTGTCACCGCAGGTGAATTTAGAGAACGATCGAAAAATGGGAGCAGACGTTGCAGCATGGGGGAAAACAAAGGGCTATGTGGATTATGTTTGTCCTCAAGTTTATGTAAATTTTAATCATCCCGTTCTCCCATATGAGAATGCGATTGAAACGTGGAGAAATTTAGTAACGGAACCGCAAGTAAAGCTTTATTTTGGTTTGGGATTGTATAAAACGGATTCCAATGCGGACAGCGGTACATGGGAAAATAGTACGGACGTGATGGCGAGGCAGGTAGAGGCGGGCCGTGCGGCCAAATGCGATGGCTTTATGTTTTACGCTTATGATGACTTTCTGGCTCAGGAGAAGCAGCAGGAGGTAGAAAATGTGGTCAAATTGTTTCAATGACCGTCTTGTAAATGATGGGGAGCAGTGGTATACTAAATCCCACGGAAAAATCAAAATAAAGGATGGTTATTATGCAGCAAATTTTAGGAATTGTGCTTGTAGCAGCGATTTTATGCTTCTTTGCATTTTACGGATTTGGAAAGATAGGACATGCCAATCAAAAGCTCAAAAAAATTCATTTTTATCAATATGGAACTTCTGCTTCGGCTGCGAAAGATAGTGATTTAGTCAAAAAATTTTATCCTGCATTTGAAGAGTGTCTGGCGGAGCAAAAACCGCTTACACACGAGCAGCGTGTAGATGATGATTTTATGGAAGCGATGCGCAGAGAGAAAACTTGCGCGGAGATGGAATATGAAAAAGATGCACCTGCGCTCCACTTTTTAGGGGAGATTGGCAATCCGGATTTTTTAAAAATGGGATATGACCGTTTGTTTCTCTGTAAAGAAGATGGACTGCTTTTTATTAGCTTTCATGGACAATATCAGAATGACCCCGTTTTTCTTAGGAACTTGAATCCTGTCTTTTCATGCCTTGAAGAAAAATAAAAATTTTTAAATCACAAAAGGGATCGCTTTGAGTAGTGATCCCTTTTGTAAAAAATACACCCGGATGAAAAATCATCCGGGTGAAAATTTTTATGTAGTTTCTTTATAGTCTACCATAGGAGTAGAAATGCTGCAGATTATAAGAAGATTCTGTTGAGCATTCGGCAACACCGCTATCTTCTGCATTGATCATCATATTGCTGCCAATGTAAATGCCAACATGTGTGACTGTTTCTCCACAGTCATAAGTGCCTTGGAAGAAGATCAAATCTCCGGGCTGTCTTTCAGAAACAGAAACTCTAGAACATTCATTGCAGAGCCCTTGTGCAGTGGTTCTGGAGACTCCATAAGCCCAGCAGATCAAACCGGAGCAGTCAAAAGCATCTGGTCCAGCGGCGCCCATTACATAAGGCTTTCCAAGAGCAGATTCCGCTTTGGCAATCACGCTGGAGAAAGAGGCGGAAGATCCTCCGGACGAACCAGAAGAGTCACTGTTGGAAGAACCACCACTATAGGAGCCGGAATTATTGTTTCCACTGTTCCCGGAAGCGGCAGCTGCCGTTTGAGTTGTAGAAGTACTTGTCGCAGTTTGAGCTGTAGAAGTACTTGCCGCAGTTTGTTGTCCGGACCAACTGCTGAGGGCGGCAGAGATCTTAGCAGTTTTTGCGTCCAAAGAAGAACTCTTGCTTTCCAGATCAAGTTCTTGCTGTCCAATGTCTTGCAGGAATTGCGTAGTTTCCTCTAGGGAAGAGGATAACTGTTGCTGCTTTTGATCAACAGAGTCTTTTAATGCTGAGACTTCCTGACGCTTTTGGTCAATTACTTGTTTTTGATTCTGAACTTCCTGCTTCTCTGTTTTCAGCCGATCAATCAAGTCGGTATCATGCTGCGTGACCATGGTGACTGCTTCTGTTTTATCAGCCAGATCCAGCAGATCTGTTGAAGAGAGAAGAATTTGCAGGTTGCAGGCATCTCCACTCATGTAAAGAGCACATAGACGCTCTTTTAATTGATTTGTGTCATCGTCAATTTGCACTTGCTTTTTGTCGATGTCATCCTGAACTTGTTGTTCCTGCAGATCTAGGTCTGTTATCTGATTGTTATAATTGTTGACTTCGTCTTCGATTGTAGCGAGCTGTGACTGCAAAGCGGCGGCATAAGCTGTCTTGTCGTCTTTGTTCTGCCGCAACGCAGAAAGTTGATCATCATTTTCTTTTTGCTGATTGGCAAGCTCAGACTGTTGTGTCTGCAGAGAAGCACTATCCTCTGCATGAACAGTAGGGAGTGCCATGTTTGCAGTAACAACTGAGAAGGCCAAAACGACTGTTAGAATACGTAAGGCTGCAGATTTTTTTAATTTCAATCGTATCCTTCTTTCTATTTTATTATCGTTGACTTTAAAATAAATGTAAGTTTTGTAATCACCAATTACATTTTTGTTACATTATATCACAATCTGTTGATTTGTCAAATTTTTGATTAAAAAATCGTTTTTAAAGAAAATGAACAGTAAAGTAAAGAAAATAGAAGAATAATGGGAAATAAAAATCAGAAGATAATTCTTTGAAAGTTAGATGCTAAAGTATTTTTATGGATTAACGGTGGCTGCTTTTTTATAGTAATTACGGGTGCGCTTTTTATTCGTCCTTTTTGGGAAAGAGCTGTTAAATACATTTGCAAAGCCCTAAAATCAGCAGAATGCAGCCGGAAATTGCTTCTGCATAACGACCTAGAATTTTAGCTAAATAGGTTTTTCCAAGGTATTGCCCAAGGCATAGCATGGCAATGCTTACGAAAAAAGTGCAGCAGGAGGTTAAAACGGAAGGGAGTCCTGCAATGCTGGCACTGATTCCCATACCAAGATTATTAAGGGTCAGCGCGCAAGCAATCAGTAAAGTTTGAGAAAGTGAAAGGACGGAAGGGGAGGCGGTAGGAGATTGAGCGTTCGTATTTTTAGCCGGTGTCTCTTTGGGAGAAATCGGTCTTATACCATCCCATAAAAAGTAGAGGCCGAGGAAAATCAGCAAAAGGTTGCCAATCGTCTGTGCGTATTTTGGGGCGAGAGAATGAGCTGCAAAACTGCCAAGAGTCATTGCAAGAAAGGTTCCTACACAGGAAACGAGAGCGATAATTACATTATACAGAAAAGGAATCCGAATTTTTCGGATTCCATAAGTAATGCCAATTGTCATATTATCAAGATTTGCGGAGCAAGCAAATAAAAAAGCCTCAAAAAATTGCATATGATTGCCTCACCTTCAAATAATTTATAACCCAGTCTATACAAATTTAATTTGAATGGTGCAATCTTGAAAAAAGGTTTCCGCCTTCCTGAGACAGGAAGACGGAAACCTTTTTTGAGGACGATATCAGAAAATCATTTAATTTTTAAAGAGATTCACCAGAGTCGTCTCTGCTTTTTGAGCATCTGCGCGGCCATGGGTTGATTTCATCACAAAGCCAACTAATGCTTTGATCGCTTTTTCTTTGCCGCCGAGATAATCTTTTGCAGCGTTTGGATTCTTTTCGATTGCCTCTTTGCAAAGTCTTTGCAGATCTTCATCGCTGATACCGGCAAGATCTTTTTCTGATAAAAAGTCAGCGGCAGGTTTTCCGGTGTCCAACATTTTTTCCAAAGTGGACTTTACAAGGTTCATCCGAATCTTTCCGTCGTCCAACAATTTGATCAGTTCATGAAGATGTTTGGGGGTAACATTGATTTCGAAAGCTTCCTTGGCACTGTCACTTTCCAAACGGCGGAAAATCTGTCCTAAAATACAGGAAGCGAGCGCTTTCTTATTTTGAATTCCTTCAGAAGCCTGATCAAAATATTGCCAGCAGCGACGGTAACGGAGAAGATTTTTAGCATCCGCTTCGCTGATTTGATATTCTTCAGTGTAGCGATGAAATTTATCTTCTTCCGGCTCCGGCAGAAGAGCCTTCAATTCGGCAATCTTTTCTTTTGGAACATGAATCGTAACGAGATCAGGATCACGGAAATAGCGATAATCCTGCGCATCTTCTTTTCCGCGCATTCCTTCGGTGCAGTCGTTTGTTTCATCGTAGCGGCGAGTTTCCTGTGTAACCTCTTTACCGGCTTCCAAAAGATCGATCTGCCGTGCAAATTCATATTCTACCGCTTTGGTGATGAAGTTGATTGAGTTCATGTTTTTGATTTCGGTACGAGTGCCAAGATTTTTGGCGCCTTTTTCCCTTGTCGAGATATTAACGTCGCATCGCACGGAACCTTCTTGCATTTTGCAGTCGGAGATACCGATGTAGCGCATGATGGACTGAATTTTCTCTACATATTCGCGTACTTCGTCAACCGTACGGAAATCCGGTTCCGTAACGATTTCAATTAAAGGGACACCGCCGCGGTTATAGTCTACATAGGTATTTCCACGGGAATGAACGAGCTTTCCTGCATCTTCTTCAATATGGATACGCAGAATCCGGATTCTGCGTCCGTCAGAAAGATCAAGGTAGCCGTTTTTACAAAGCGGCTGATCGTACTGTGAAATCTGATAAGCTTTTGGCAGATCAGGGTAGACATAGTTTTTACGATCCATTTTGCTTTCTTCTGCAATTTCGCAATGGGTGGAAAGACCCGCCATAATGGCATATTCCACGACCTTTTGATTCAGTTTTGGAAGGGTGCCGGGTAACCCAATGCAGATGGGACAGCAGTGAGTGTTTGGTTCTCCGCCAAATTGGGTGGTACAGCTGCAGAAGATTTTTGTTTTGGTAGCAAGTTCCACATGGGTTTCAAGGCCCACAACCAGTTCGTACTGACTCATTTTTCCACCCCCATTTTTACCGGGCAAAATACGGTATCACGGGCAGCTTTTTCATATTGGTGAGCAGCCCGCAGAATTGTTGCTTCCCCAAATTTTTTACCGATCAGCTGCATTCCTACCGGCATATTGTCTTCGTCTTTTCCGCAGGGAACGCTGATTCCCGGCAATCCGGCAATATTAACCGGTACGGTGCAAATATCCGTGCGGTAATTGTCGACGGCATTTGAGCTGTAATGCTGAGGAAGTGCTGTTACTGGGACAGTGGGGGCAAGAATGATATCACATTTTTGGAAGGCGGATTGGAACGCATCGACGATTTTTCCGCGCAAAATCTGTGCTTTTTTGTAATAGGCGTCATAGTAGCCGGAAGACAACACATAAGTGCCAAGGAGAATTCGGCGCTGAACTTCTGCGCCGAAACCTTCACTTCGAGTTTTGCAGATCATTTCATTAAGATCATTGTAACGTTCCGTCTTGTAACCGTAACGGATTCCATCATAGCGGCCGAGATTGGAAGAAGCCTCTGCACAAGCCAAAATATAATAGACAGGCAGCGCATACTGAAGTTCTGGTAAAGCGAGAGGAATCAGTTTACAGCCGAGTTCCTGATAGGTTTTCTGAGCGTCTTCCAATGCTTTTTGAACGCCGGGGCGCAGACCTTCGTAATATTCTTTCGGAATACCGATTTTCATGCCTTTGATGGATTGATTTAAACTTTCAGCACAGGGAGCCCCTTTTCGTCCGCTGCAGGTGCTGTCACGTTCGTCATAAGATGAGATCGCATCAAAGACCAGTGCGGCATCTTCAGCACAGCCGGCGATCGGCCCAATTTGGTCGAAGGAACTTGCAAATGCGATCAAACCATAACGAGAGACTGCACCGTAGGTTGGCTTTAACCCGACAACACCGCAGAAAGAAGCAGGCTGCCGAATAGAACCGCCGGTATCGCTGCCCAATGCGTAAGCGGCGAGATTTGCGCAAACAGCGCTGGCGCCGCCGCCGGAAGAACCGCCGGGCACCCGCTTTAAATTGTGCGGATTCTTGGCGCCGCCGTAGCAGCTTGTTTCACAAGTGGAACCCATTGCAAATTCGTCCATATTGGTTTTGCCGAGAAGAATCGCATTTTGTGCTTTTAAAGTTTCCCAGACTGCAGCGTCATAGATTGGAGTGTAACCGCTCAAAATTTTAGAGCAGCAGGTCGTTGGAATCTTGTTGGTGCTGAGATTGTCCTTTAAGGTCATCGGTACGCCTTCCAGAGGGGAAAGTGGCTTTCCGGCGGCAATTTTCTGATCCACTCTTTTTGCAGCGGAAAACGCTTCTTGGGGAGTGACAGTCACATAGGAATTTAAGATCTGGTTATCGCGCTCGATTGCATCCAGATAACTTTTGGTCAGTTCTTCACAGGAATATTCCCTGTGAAGGAGCCCTTCCTGAATTTTTCGAATCGTACTGTAAGAATCCATTTGTTTCCTCCTTATGACCGCTTCTTTACGAGAAAACAGCCGTCGTCCTGATCCTGCGCATTTTTTAGAATTTCTTCTTGCGGCAGGCTTTCCTGTATGGTGTCTTCACGAAACACATTAGAAAGACCGTTAATATTATCAAAATCGTTCTGATCTGCGGGAATGGAATTGATGGTATCCGCAAAATCAATGATGGAATTCATTTCTTCCGCAAGATTTTGAAGCTTTTCGGGTGGAATAGAAAGTTTTGCAAGCTTTGCAAGACTCAACAGTTCTTCATGGCTGACCATAAGGTTCCTCCTTTTGCCGGGTTTAAAAATTGTGCAGTCAAGAGGGGAAAAGAAAATTCCCATGCTGGCTGCACAAATGATTCCGGCGGATTATTTAATATGCGGTTGATCCGCTAATAACGGTTCATTATTTAGATGCGCGTTTTTCCTCGATATGCCGAACAAGCTGCATAACGAAGGCGACTAAAGCACAGAGCAGAGCCAGTTTGACCAAGGTGATTGCGAGGTAGCCCAGCCCTTTGATCAGTGTTAAGATCAAAACGCAGGCAACAACGATTACGACTGCAAGAGAAATAGTCTGTTTAAAGTTTAGGTTTCCCATCTTTAATCTCCTTTCAGACGATTACCGCAATTTAATATGAATCTCCCGCAGCTGTTGTTCGGTAACCGTGTTGGGAGAGCCCATCATAACGTCCTGTGCATTGGAATTCATGGGGAATGCAATGACTTCACGGATATTATCTTCGCCGGTCAAGAGCATTACCATACGGTCGATTCCAGGTGCCATTCCGGCATGCGGCGGAGCGCCGTACTGGAACGCATTATAGAGAGAAGAGAATTTATTTTTCAGGTCATCCTCGGTATATCCCGCAATCTCGAAGGCTTTCTTCATGATTTCCAAATCATGGTTGCGCACGGCACCGGAAGAAAGTTCTACACCATTGCAGACAATATCATACTGGTAGGCGAGAATGTCCTCCGGGGCTTTATGAAGAAGGTCATCCATACCGCCTTGCGGCATCGAGAATGGATTGTGAGTAAAGATATATTTTCCGGTTTCTTCATCAATTTCGTACATTGGAAAATCCACGATATAGCAGAGTTCATAGCGGCTTTCATCAATCAGATGCAAACGTTCGCCGAGCTCTGTGCGAATCTGGCCTGCCAGTTTTGGAGCAAAGTCTTTATCGTCCGCAATAAAGAAGATAACGTCTCCCTTTTTCAGACCGGAACGCTTGATCATTTCTGCACGCTGTTCTTCGGTTAGAAACTTATCGATTGGGCCCTTGAAGGAGCCGTCCTCCATCGCTTCAATATAACCGAGGCCTTTCATGCCGATAGAAAGAGCAAATTTCAGCATTTGCTCAAAAAAGCTGCGGGACTGTTTGACACAGTCGGGAACTGTGATGGAGCGTACACATTTGCCGCGGAACGGTTTAAAGGCAGTCTCTTTAAAGAGATCGGAGAGGTCAACAATTAAAAGAGGATTGCGCAGGTCAGGCTTGTCTGTACCATAGTGCAGCATGCTTTCCTCATAGGGAATCCGCTTAAAAGGAGCAGGGGAGACGGTCTTTCCATCGCCAAATTTGCAGAAAGTAGGATAAAGAACATCCTCAGCTACTTTAAAAACATCTTCCTGTGTGGCAAAAGCCATTTCAAAATCAAGCTGATAAAATTCTCCGGGGGAGCGGTCAGCTCTGGCATCTTCGTCACGGAAGCAGGGAGCAATCTGGAAATACCGGTCAAATCCGGAAACCATCAGAAGCTGCTTAAAAATCTGCGGAGCCTGCGGCAGCGCATAAAATTTTCCTTGATGTTTGCGGCTTGGAATCAAATAATCTCGTGCACCTTCCGGAGAAGAAGCAGAGAGAATCGGGGTCTGCAATTCCAAAAATCCGAGTTCTGTCATTCGCTGACGGAGATAGGAGATGATTTTACTGCGCAGGACAATGTTGTCATGCACTTTTGGATTGCGCAGATCCAGATAGCGATATTTTAAGCGTACATCTTCTTTTGTGTCGCGGCTCTGAGAAACCTCAAAAGGAAGATTCGGCAGGCATTTTCCGAGAACGGTAAGACTATCCACTTTGATCTCTACAGTACCGGTTGGAATCTTTGGATTAATGGTATCCTGATCTCGGAGAACTACGGTTCCACCAGCAGTAAGACTGCATTCTTTGTTGACTTCTTTGAGCATTTCTTCATCGTGGACAACAATCTGTACAACGCCGCTTTGGTCGCGCAGATCTAAAAATTGAACACCGCCGTGGTCACGAATGTTTTCCACCCATCCGGCGACACGAACCTGTTTTCCAATTTGGGATTCCAGAATTTCGCCGCAGGCGTGAGTGTGATATTTGTTTTGGCAGATCATCTATTCTTACTCCTCATGCTGATTTATTTGCCTACATATTGTAGCATTTTCTTTTACAAAATATTTCATAGATACTTATTATACTATGAAAAAAATCTTCAATCAAGGTTTTTTCGGGATAACAAGAGGAAAAGGAGCTCCTTTTTGACTGTTTCTATCCATTAAAAAGAAAAACGTTTGATTATTTATACAAAATTTTGTTCCATGCGCGCCCCAATGCTTTTACGGCAGGAACAATTTCTTCTTGTGGAATCCCTGCAAAACTCAGAAGAATCGTTCCGTTCTGCCCGGGAAGGACCCGTACACTTTCGGCTGCCGCAAGTTCTACAAGACGCGGAACAGAAGGGGCATTTTTTAGCCGGATCACCGCATAGAGTGGGATTTCCTGCAATGAAATGTCAACAAAATCTTCAAACTGTGTTTTTAAAGATTGCTGTAAAAGTTCACTTTTTTGTGCATAAACATTTCTTAGCCGCCGCAGATGACGCTGCATTTGGCCGCTTTTAATATAGTCGGAAAGAGCAAGCTGCTCAATGCGGGAAGCAGTTTGATTATAACGTCCTACTCGTTCCAGGTAGGTGGGCAGCAGTGCTGAGGGAAGTACCATGTAACTAATTCGGACGCTGGGGAGCAGAAGCTTTGAAAAAGAACCAAGATAGATGACTTTGCCGCCGTTTCCCATTCCCTGCATTGCACCGATCGGACGGGCACGGTAGCGCAGTTCTCCATTGTAGTCGTCTTCGATAATTAAGCCATCGGTTTCTTTTGCCCATTGAAGAAGTTCCTGCCGACGCAAAAGGGGAATTGGCTCCCCAGATTGCGGACGGCTGGAGGGGGTCACATATAATAGGCGAACACTGCTTTCGTAGAGATCAGAAATTTTCGGACCGTTTTTATCTGCAGAAAGTTTGATGACACCGATTCCGCAGTCTGAGAAGACCTGCTCGGCTTGTAAGAATCCGGGAGATTCCATGGAGACGGCACCGACTTTTCCCTGCAGAAGTCCACAGAGCAGATATAAAAGAGGCTGTGTACCTGCGCCGATTACAATTTGTTCGGTATTACAGATCACACCGCGCGCTTCATAGGTGTAGTCACGCAGAGCTTCCCGCAGCGGTAATTCTCCCTGATGCTCTCCGTAACGAATCAAAACTTCCTGGCGGTTCAGGTGATCCCGAATATGTCTGCGCCAAGCTTTAAGATCGGCACAGTCACTGTCCACGGATTCTGCACCAAAATTGTAACGATAAAAAGGGGCAGAGGGAGTATCAGAAAGGATAGGCGGCTTTACAGGTTTTTGTCCGCCTGCCGCCAATACATAATAGCCGCTTTGCGGTTTTGCTTTGAGATAACCTTCTACACAGAGCTGCTGATAAGCAGCTTCGACGGTAGTACGGCTCAAAGAAAGATCCTCACACAAGACGCGGATAGAGGGAAGCTTTTGTCCCGGACGAAGTGCTCCGTTCGCCGTTGCCTGCTTAATTTGATCATATAATTGTTGATACAGCGGAACTTTTCCGTTGCGCTTTAATTTCATATTGTCGTAAAACATTTTTTCACCTGCAAACTGTGCACGTTTAATTTTTAATAATTGTAGCTTTCTAAAAGCACAGTTACCGAATATAATAGTACCATTCCAGTAGGGGAAAGTAAAGAACCAAAACAGGAAATGAGGGAGAACAACATGGAACAACATGCACAAACACAGAAGAAAACTTTAATTGGTTATGTAATGGCGGCTCTATTTGCGATTGGAGCAGCTGTTGCGGGGAGTATGATGCAGCTTTGGCTGGCACTGCCTTTGGTGCTGATCGCAGTATTTCTGCTGATTGCTTCTGTCTCCTTGAGAAATCTTCAATATAATATTACAGGAAAAGATATGACCAGCAATCTTGCATTTACGGGATTACTTGCGGCGGTTGTTTTGGCTGGATTTTTCCTCAGCATTAAATTCCCTTTGATGGGTACGAAAGCACAGGTAGGTTTCGGAAATGTCTTTTGTGTTTTGGCAGGTCTTATCCTTGGACCGGTTTATGGAGGATTTGCGGCAGGAATCGGGGGGTTCTTTTATGATTTGCTCACCGGTTGGGCAGATTCCAGTCTAGTTACTTTTGCATTGAAATTTTTGATGGCATTTATTACAGGACTGATTACCTGGGGTGTTCACGGAGATCAGAAACCAACTTTAAAACGAATCATTCCGGCAGCAATCGTTGGATCTCTTGCGCAGTGCCTGTTGTATTTGGGGCATGGTTGGCTGGAAGCAATTCTGCTTGGAAATCCGGAAGATGCAATTAAGTATATTATGGGCGTAAAAGTAGCGGTAACGCTTGTAAATGCAGCGATTGCCGATGTTGTAGCGATTCCGCTTTTTGAGGCGATCCGTTCGGCACTAAAACGGAGCCATTTGGCTTTTAATCGTTAAAAACGTTGCAGCAATAAAAAGGGCTGATTTTAAATCAGCCCTTTTTATTGTTTTATTAGAGTTTCTTTCCTTTTTTCCAGCGCTCAAAGTCTTGAAGGAACCAAATTTCCGAAGCTGTAAATTCCTGTCCATTTAAAGAATTCAGAATGCCGGCATCTGTTGAAAAATCGAATCGGAGTTTATAGGAATAAAGAGCCTGATAGGGAAGTCCAAACCGTTTGTTGATTGTATTGGTGCCGTATTTTCCATCACCAATCAATGGATGACCAATGCTTGCAAGATGAGCACGAATTTGATGGGTGCGGCCGGTCAGAAGCTCCACTTCCAAAAGCGAAACTTCCGGTGCTTCCTCCAGAACTCGGTAGCGGGTACGAATCATTTTTCCTTCCGAAAGCGGTTTATTACTGATATAAACGCGGTTCTGAGATTCGTTTTTTTGCAGGTATCCTTCTAGAGTATCCTCTTTTTTCTTCATGTGACCATAAACAAGGCATAAATAGAGTTTCGTTAATTCCCGATCTTTTACTTTTTGATTCATGATACGCAGTGATTCCGAATTTTTTGCAGCCATTACGATGCCGCCGGTATTTCGGTCGATTCGATTAATTAAAGCCGGTGCAAAGGAATTTTCCCCTCTTGGGTCATATTCACCGGTAGCATAGAGATGATGCTGTACACGGGCAATCAGAGAATCAAAATGATAATGTTCATCCGGGTGTACGATCAGACCTGGCTTTTTATCGAGCAGCATTAGATTTTGATCTTCATAGAGAATCTTTAGCTTATCCGGAGCTTTCAGAAAATCAAAAGGCTGTTCGGATTGCTGGAAAAATTCATCTTTCAGATACATTTCCAAAACATCGCCTTCTTTTAGGCGGGTGCTGATTTCGCATCGTTTGCGATTGAGTTTAATATCCTTTTTTCGAATACTTTTATAAAGCATGGACTGCGGCAGATTCGGATAAGTTTTGGTCAAGAATTTATCCAGCCGCTGTTCTGCATCATTTTTCTGAATGGTGACACTTTTCATAAATTTCCTCCTAAATATCGATCGACAGAAATATTTTTGTCGAAATACTCTTTTATCATACCACATGAAAAAAATAAGAAAAAGGATAAAATGAGGGAAAAACTTTTCAAAAGGGAGAAAGTAGGATATAATGAAAAATCAGAAATAAAAAATCGAATAAAGGAGAGTATGAGCGTATGATTACAGAGGCACAGATCACCGAAATATTAAAAGAGACCGGCGCCTTTCTTGAGGGACATTTTCTCTTGTCTTCCGGTAGACATTCTAACGCATACTGCCAGATGGCAAAACTGCAGCAATATCCGGCAAAAGCAGCAGAAGTTTTGGCACCTGTAGCAGAAAAGCTAAAAAAGATGAATGTAGATGTCGTAGTTGGGCCTGCCATGGGCGGAATCGTCTATGCGTATGAAATTGGACGCCAGATCGAAAAACGTGCCATCTTTACCGAGCGTGTCGATAATATCATGACGCTGCGCCGCGGCTTTGAAATTCATGAGGGAGAACGCTGCCTCATCATGGAAGATGTTGTAACGACCGGCAAATCCAGTTTGGAAACGGCAAAAATCATTGAAGATCACGGTGGAGTTGTTTTGGGAATTGCCTGTGTGGTGGATCGTAGTAAAGGGACTTCTCCGTTACCTGTTGTTGCCAGCGCTTTACAGTTGGATCTGCCAAACTGGGCACCGGAAAATTGTCCGCTTTGTAAGAAGGGAGCCGGTGAACCTGTTAAACCGGGTAGCCGGAAAATGAAATGACCGGGAAAACACCTCCTAAAAACCCTCATGTAGGTCATCGGGAACGAATGCGGGAGCGGTATCGCAAGGAAGGCATCGAAGGCTTTGCAGAGCATGAAGTGCTGGAAATGATGCTCTTTTATTGTGAGCGCTGCAGCGATACCAATGTGCTTTCTCACCGCCTTTTGGAGCGCTTTGGTTCTCTTGCCGGCGTGCTGGACGCTCCGGAGCAGGAACTGCGCAAAGTGAAAGGAATTGGAGAAGTAGCGATTACTTTCTTTAAACAACTTCCCGATTTTTATCGTTGTTATCAGATTAGTACTTCCAAGGCGCCGAGAATCTATAATTATGCGGAAGCCGGACGCCTTTTTCTAAATCGTTTTCAGGGCATGAAGGAAGAATGCGTACAGATGATGCTGCTAGACAGCAATCAACGAATGCGCTGGTGTGGAATTTTGACAAAGGGCAGCGTAACTGCATCGGCGATTTATATGAAACCTCTTGTAAAAATGGCTGTGCAGTATGATGCGGTATTTGCAATCCTTGCACATAATCATCCCAGCGGAGCAATTTTGCCCTCGAAAGAAGATCTGCAGGTAACGGAGGCGGTACGTGATGCGCTCCGTACAGTGGAAGTAACTTTGGCGGATCATATTATTGTCGCCGGAGATCAATTTCTATCTTTACATGATGGTGGCTATTTTGATCGTTTGTTTGAAGTTTGTCCTTTAGGAAAAGTAGCGGATTCAAAAGAATCCGATTGAACATAAAAAGGCTTGCTAACTATCGTTAGCAAGCCTTTTTTGTTTGCTGATTTTTAAAAGGAATTGGTGTAATTGTAATAAAAACGCAAAAAATATCGAGAAACCTCTTGACATTCCCCTAGTATTTGGTATAATAAATATCGCTGTTTCCAGTAAATATTGCGGAATTGTGTAAAGGTAGCACGACAGACTCTGACTCTGTTTGTGAGGG
>ENA-UOOK01003843-UOOK01003843.1-fermentation-metagenome-genome-assembly--contig:-NODE-3843-length-16678-cov-5.877459_pt1 | contig 16678 bp, 38 predicted proteins | sample MGYA00245777_ERZ724023 | MGnify/ENA primary metagenome ERZ724023 (study PRJEB28704, sample SAMN03018312) | fermentation metagenome | biome: anthropogenic terrestrial biome; feature: soil; material...
TTATGTTACTTATCGTGGGATTATTGACAGGTATTACATGGATTACAAGTATTGGAATTGGTATCCTTGTAGGAATAATAGTATTTGGGTTAATGATTGCGTTTTGGATTGGGATTCTGTTGATTTATGATGGATTAAAGTGGTGTTTTTGAATGGTTAAATGTGTAATATGTGGAAAGGAATGGGAATGGTGCGAATGGGAGAAAGGGGGAAAAATAGTTGAACCTGGAATGTCTTTGTGTTCTATGGAAGGAATAAATGTGTGCATGGATTGTAAACCCATTGTTTACAAGTTTCATGAAAGGATTGAGAATAATAAACGGGAATTGAGATCGATTATGGAAGAATGGTATAGAGTAAAGAAATTTGTGGACTAGTTGTGGTGACTTCGGTGATCATACAACATAGATATTACAGTGGGGAAAATAAACATATCACATGAGGTAACGAATGAGTAAACATATCGTGAATGCAAGGTGTCCGGAGTGTGGACGTGAGAGGGCAAAGTGGATTCCAACAAAGAAGATAGCTAGATGTTTGAAATGTAAGACAATTGTGCCTTATAGTAAGTGAGATTTTTCATCTTTTATTGACGCGTAGATTGGGGAGTGGTCAAACTCGATGGATTCAAGATCCATTTGCGAAGGCATTCGTCGGTTCGAATCCGACTCTACGCATTTGGTAGGTGAAGAGCCTACCGCTTAGTGTATAGCTATTGGACCACGAGGGATAGTGAACGTGCCGGGGGGGTTATACCCCTCACCACGCTTTTGAGGGAAGTTATGAAGAAAAGTCTATATGTGTGTAACGGATGTGGTAAGGAACATGCTGATGATAGTGAATTGATTGTTATAATGACTGGTCAGAAAAGTGCTACGTTGATTGTGTGGAAGAAAGACCAGAGACATATGGTGTTGTGGAATGATCAGGTGTTCCATTTCTGTGATGTAGATTGTCTCAAGAGATTCTTTGAGGAGTTGTAAATATGGACAAGGATGTGGCCGCACACATTGCTGGACTGTTGTCGAGTCTTGTGATAGAGAAAGAAGTTGAGAATAACCTTAAGGCTATTGAGATGTTGGGCACTAAGTGTGTCTTTACTCCCGAACAGCTTGAGTATGTGGTGAATGTTGCTGGGAGAATTAGGTGAGAATAATTAAACGGTAATTCACCGTTTAATTTGGATAAATCACGTGCAAACCATCGATTTGATGCGTGTTTACCACTCGATAATTTTACGTCCGTATTAATATTCATTTTCACCACGATCGTCGATTGTCTTTATAACTACCGTGTGGGAGAATTGATTCTATGCCAATCCAACAACAGTGTTGTCATCCACTTGACATGTGTGTTATTAGTGAGGTGTATTCTGAAATGACTGAGGGACGATTCTACACTGTAACAGTGTGGATGGAATGTTGTAAATGTGGGAATAGAATTAAGATGGTACGTAGTTTTTGATTGTAATGGACTCCCGTAGTGGTCAAGCATCGTGGACTTTGAATGTGGTAACTCATCAGTGTGTATGGGGCCCCCTTTGTATACAGGAAATGAGGTATCCCAGAAGATATCCACGGACGGGAGTTCGAATCTCTCCGGGAGTATCTATGACTAACGATAAATTAGAACCATGTTGTTCAAAGTGTGGATCACCTATTGAATACCGTGGTAAAAATTGTTATAAAATTGACAGTGACTTCTACATCTTATTTGAGTACCAATGTACAAATCCAAATTGTGCAGAACGTTATGAATATCCAATTAAGGGGTGATAAGTATGAAGGTGTTTATTTCGAAAGTCAAATCTTGCAGAGATTGTCCAGTGGGTTCTCGTAGAATTACGTCGTGGCCACACTCAGAACCGGTGTGCGATTTATTCATGGATGACAAAGAATGTGGACGACGCGGTAGAGTTATGGACAATGACATCTATAACGTTAGCACCCCAGACTGGTGTCCGCTTGACAACATGGTAGAAGATGAGGATGCTGAATATTTGATTACGGCGAACAATCATGAGAAAGACCCAAGATTCGATTGGAGTAGACTCCATAATGACATAGTAAAGTGGAGAGATATAATATAATGAATTGCCCAAACTGTGGATCAACGAACGTTGAAACAATCGGTGATACATTCTCAGATCCGAACGATTGGTTCGACTGCACAATCATCTGGTGGTGTAACACATGTAACAGGAAGTTCGAAGACTAAACAAACTATTAGGAGGTACATTATGGAAAAAATTATCTTAATCTGCGATGAATGCGAATGTGAAATCGAAAACAACACGTACGCGGCAGTATACAACCTAAACAATGTCGCAATTACTGAATTTGTTTCGGCAACTCGAACAGAACAATACACCATCGACACGTTTACGAAATTGCACTTCTGCTCTAAAGACTGCATCGAACAATTCTTCCTCAACACGCCGGATACAGAGAAAAACTACGATTGGTTCGGATGGGGGAATCCAGCTGAACACCTTTTAGAATGTATTGAGAAGGGGATAATAGATTAATCTATTTTTACTCCCGTAGTGTAGTGGTCAAGCATTGCTGACTTTGAATCAGCAGACGGGAGTTTGAATCTCCCCGGGAGTATGTGAGGAGGTTGTAGGTATGATTGTTGATGTTGAAAAGCACACAACGTATATTGAGGCACAGATTAAAGACTTACTTGAAGTGAGGGGATTCCTGATCACTGAATGTCGTGAGTGTCCACTCCGAGATGAGATTCTCGGTGGATATGATCGGGATGAAGTACGAGGGTATACGTGTAGGTTTACCATTGGACGGATTAATGAGAAGGAAGTACCTTTCCCGAAGTCATGTAAGCTTGTGAAGGTAAGTGAGATGTGGCGTGAGATGATCACGAGGGATAGGAAGATGATGGAGACTGCAGAGAGGATTGTAGAACTTGGTCGTGGGAGAGTGTGAAGATATGCGTAAAGTCTACAAGATTGAATACCCCAACGGGATGTGGTCAACTGGGGGTCGTGGGAGGGCACAATCCCGATTTGGGAAGATATGGAATAGCCTGGGCCTGAAGGCACACTTGAGGCTTAACGTCGGGTGGGATGCGGTGGCTAAGAGGAAATTACAAAACGTAGATGTGTATAGCGATGAATGTGACGTAGTGGAGTATGAGTTACGGGAAGTGAGACGATGGAAAGTGTCCGAGTGGATGAAATATGCTTGAAGTTTAGACGGGGTGACAAGATGGAAGTCTGTCAGTGTGATGCATTTGGAAGACCAACCTCACAAGCCATCGTGATGGGGATGGGGGACACCTTGCAGATTAGTCCCAATGACGGTATGGTCAATATCCACATAGGCTACGGGTGTGTTCCGAGGAATAAGCTTGTGGCGTATATTGATGATTTGATTAACCAGGGTCAGGCTGCCTTGACGTTTGATGAGTTCATATATGGGGTTAATGGTGAGGGAGAAGTTGATGATGTTGAGTTGGCCCTGCAAGTTTTAACAAGACTTCGGGATAGGTTAACTGATATTCATGGGACAGTTGAAGTAAAGGGAAGTGAGTGACTTGAATAAGCAGAGGATAAGTGTTGCGAAGGCTGTTAGGACAATTAACTGGATGGTAGCGAAGAAACACTCGTTAGTAAATAAGTGGGGAGATGCAATTCGGGAAATGCAAGAGTTTAACAACATGACGAAGGAAATTCAAGCTTCTAGGGATATGGAATACACTTGTCGAATATGTGGGAAGCATGTTGTGGTGACATTGAAAGAAGCAGTTGAGAATCCAATTACGATAATGTGTGCAACTTTTGATACGTGTCCGGAGTGTGTTGAGTAATGGGGATATGGGTAGACTGGCAGATAGAGGATGCGATTTCCACAGGGAGGGTGACGATAACTCCGTTTGAGAGTACAGACGTACAACCAAACAGTCTGGATGTCCACTTGTCAAATTCATTTGGAGTATATACGAAGAGTCTGGAGCCAATCAAACCGTATGATGAGGAGAGTGTGACTACTGGCCTGAGGGTATTTGAACAGGATAAGGTATGGCTTATGCCAGGGCAGTTTATGCTTGCGGAGACTCTCGAGAATATAGAATTGCCAGGAGATGTCTGTTGTACGATTGAGGGGAAATCTTCGTTAGCACGATTGGGATTATCTATCCATCAGACGGGCGGTTGGGTGGATACAGGCTTCTGTGGGACACTTACCCTGGAGATGACGAATGTTATGTGTCGACCGATTGAGTTGTATTCGGGGATGCCGATTGCCCAGCTGGTGTTCTTCGAAGGTGAGTGTGCACGGGTGCCTTACAAGGCCAAGCCAGATGCGAAGTATAACGGCCAGAGGGGTGCTCAACCAAGTAGGTTTTACAAGAATGTGAGGCATGTGTAATATGATTGATTGGATCCGTGTGGATTGGAATGACAAGTGTCTCTATGTGGGTATTAATGGGGATGAGTGGTGTATTACAGAAGAGCAATTGGAGTGGTTGATATTTGGTGAAGGTGTAAGTGTGAATTATGTCTATCGGGTTAAGAAGGAAGATGGCAAGTTGGAAGTGATGATCGGACAATATTCCGTGGAAGTGGGAGATATAATGCCCAGTGGTGAAGTAATCGAAGTCATGGGGGTATATACGGACAAACAGATTGGTGAGATGATGGCAGAAAGCTTGACGAAGAAATCAGGGAATAAGTCACCGAAGAAATGGGGGAAGAAATAATGGGTAACAATCTCGTAGAAGTTCTTGAGAGTGTAGATGAAGTGATTTGTAAGATATTTGAGTATGTTAATGATGAGAAGATTGTGAGTATTGATAAGATTGTTATGAAGTATGAGAATACAAGTGTGCTGTGTGTACTAGTGTGTAGGGGTATTGATGATAAATGTAGGTATATAACTCTAAGGAGGGATGTAGATGGAGATCTGGGCGGAAACGATTGCTGAAGCACATGAGAAAGTTGTAAAGGTGATCTATCAGGATGGGGAGGAGTTAATCACCGAGGATGGTGAGATAACTATTGAGTGGGCACCGAATGACCCGGTGGTGATACATGTTAAGAGTCCCTTTAAGCAACCGATGGTGAGTGATGTTTGTAGGTTTGGAGAGCAGATGATGGATGCCTACGTCGAGCAATTGTTAGAGTTACATCCTCCATCTGAGACCAGTGCGACATACTACTACAGTAATCGGTTGTTTGATTATCCTACATTAGAGTGTAATACTGATGACCCATGTGGTAAAGAATATTATTACCTAGGAGATGGATGTGGAGATGGAATTAATCAGATATATTGGTCAATTATTCGTAGGTTATCAATGAATCCGAATTCGAGACGTGCCATGGCGATTACTTGGGTACCTGATATAGATATATCTTCTAATGAACCTCCATGTTTGCAGCTTATCCAAGGGTTTATTAGAGATAACAAGCTTCATATGACATGTTATTTTAGATCCAATGATATGCTGTCTGCTTGGGGCGCAAATGCATATGGGTTGACATATCTAATGCAATATGTGGTTGAGAAGATAAACGAGTATGTTGAACGTCACATCACAATTGGCACGTTGACTACAATCTCATCGAGTGCTCATATCTACTGGAAGAGAGATAAGCACGAGTTGGATCAATTCAGGAGAAAGTTGAATGTCTGAGTGGATTATAAAGAGAGATGAGTTGGAGAGTACAATTAAACTGCTAAGGACATTAAATAAAGATGGTAAATTAAGATTGGGTAAGACTCAACTGTCTGTGGATATTGTTGATCCTGCAAATGTGGCAATTGCACAGATGTGGATGGATATAGAGGGAGATGGTGAGGATACCTTTAATGTTGACTTCGACGCGTTGATTAAGGCATTGGGGGTGGCGAGTGGTGAGAATGTACTGGTACAGAAGGTTGATAGTAAACTCCACGTTGTAGTTGGGAACCATGTGATGAAGATAACTGAGTTGTCGATGCTGTCTAATAATGTACAGAAAATTCCTCAGTTGAAGTATGAATGTGTGGTAACAGTTGAGGCAAAAGAATTGCTGGGCATGTGGGCAGGTCTAGCTAAGGTGTTGAATGATAAGGTGAATTTTATAATCGATCACGGCACCCTATCAGTTAATGTGGAAGGTACCATTCTAGATGATACGTTAACATTACCTGTAGAGTGGGATGGATATGAGAAGACGTGTATTCCCTCGGATTATTTGGAAGATTTAGCAAAAGGATTGAAAAGCAGGGTAGATGAGATTACCTTAGAAGTGAGGACAGATTCACCGTTGTTAATCGAAGCAACATATGGGGGCACGAGAATCAAAGTGATGATTGCTCCGAGAATTGTGCAGGATTGAGAGATGGTGATGTAAATGGGACACGAATTACGTTGGAGTGGAGATATCCCTTGGCTTCGGAAGAGTTGTTTGGAAGACTACTCATGGTGTCCATGGAAGTTCAAACACGTGTGGATTGATGGTGTGGTACAAGCACCCAATCGTGCTATGGTTGTGGGTACCCGGTTCCATGATTTTGCTGAGCGATTCTTCGATGTGTGTGAATCAGTTGAGCCGGAACACTGGGAAGACCTAGTCCCCGTGGATGTTCTGATGCCCGATGAAGTCGAAATGTGGACATGGTTCGTGGAGAATGAACGTGATCGATTGTACATGTTGATGGATGCGGATAGGTTGGAGGACTTTCATCCAATTGCACGAGAGTTCAAAATGGAGAATTTGGAACTGCATTTGGAGTCCACATGTGATAGGGCTGATTGGGAATGTAAAGAGTTAGGTATTGTGTCATTGATTGAGTACAAGACGGGTGAAAAGGTCAATGATAAGAGTTTATTACGGCAGTTGGCATTTTACTCCCTCCTGTGGAAAGAGACGTTGGGCATTGGAAGCGTTAACGTCTTGAAGTTGATTAACCCACGTCTTAAGGTGTGCAAGGAGTATGAGCTTACCACTGGGGCCATTAAAGATGTGGAAAAGATGATACGGGAGATGAGGGAGTGCATAGAGTTGGGACTATATCCCAGGTTGTGTACGGAGAATAAGTTTCCATATTGTCGAGTGTGTACACCCAATGAAAGTAATGCATTCAGGTTCCAAGATGTGCCTATCAGTGAGGTGGATGACGTGACATTTGAGGATTGTGATTGGGATGGTTGGTAAAGCTATGTATTGTCCTGTGTGTGGGGAACGGGATATGTATGAGATGTTTGATGGGATATGTGAAGGTGTCTATAAGTGTAGGACATGTGAGGAGATTATGACGATTGATTTTGACATTGTGAAGATGTTAGTCCCATTACTTGAGACTGTTAACCAATTGAAGGCCCAGATGAATGATTGTAGGTGAGGGTTATGTCACAACGTGAAGATATACTCAGGGATCGGTATTTGCTACCAGGGGAGTCGGAAGATGGGATGTATAAACGGGTAGCAAATGTATTGGCGAATGATGTATTTGAAGAAGCCAAGTTTTATAAGTTAATGAAGAACAAACAGTTCTTTCCAAACTCTCCAACATTAGTTAATGCTGGAACTAATCGAATAGGTGGATTCAGTGCATGTTATGTGGTACCTGTGGAGGATTCCCTCGATGGGATCTACAAGAGTATGTGGCACGCTGGAACTATCCATAAGTATTATGGGGGTACTGGATTTAACTTTAGTGAAGTGCGTCCAAAGGGATCACTGATTACATCCACCGGTGGAAAAGCATGTGGACCAATTAGTGTGTTAAGGTCCTTTAACCAAACGGCCGATATGGTACGTCAGGGTGGTAAACGCCAAGGGGCCAATATGGGGATATTGAATGTTAACCATCCTGACATATTGGAGTTTGTGAACCTGAAAGAAAATTGGCCTGATGTGACTCACTTTAATATATCAGTTGGGATGTCAGATGCATTCATGGAAGACGTTCAAGCTGAAGATTATGATAAAGTGTGGACTACTAATGAGACTGGGTACGTGAAGATTAGGTCCAACATTGTTGAGTATGATCCAGATAACTCAGACCATAATGATAAGACACCTGTGAAGCATAATATCACGGTAGGTCAAATCTGGAATGCTATCACGGAAGGTGCTTGGCGAACTGGTGATCCAGGTGTTGTATTTTTGGATGCAATTGAACGTGGGAATACTTGTAAGCAATTGGGAAGAATGGTAGCAACCAATCCGTGTGGAGAACAGTGTTTACTGCCATACGAGAGTTGTAATCTTGGGAGTATTGACTTATCTAAGTTTGTACATGACGGAGACTTTGAGTATGACGCATTCGGTGAGGTTGTACACGATGCGGTGTTGATGTTAAATAGGGTGATTGATAAAAATGTGTATCCATTACCTGAAGTAAAAGAAGCCACATTACGGACGAGGAAGATTGGCCTGGGCATAATGGGTTGGCATGATTGTCTAATTAAGTTGGGGGTTCCATATTGTAGTGAGGAGGCATTAGATATATGTGGTTACATTGGAGACCGGTTATCATCAAGTGCTGAGTATACAAGTAGTCTGTTAGCCAAGACTGAAGGGGTATTCCCAGCATGGGAAGGGTCTGAGTGGGATAAGATGGGCATACCAGTAAGAAATGCAACTCAAACTACTATTGCACCTACAGGCACATTGTCGACAGTCTTCGCTGAATGTTCCAGTGGAATTGAACCACACTTCGCCAGGAAGTTTACACGACAGAGTGAAGTGGGGATGGGGACCTATGAGGTAGTTGTCCCTGAAGGGGAAACGGCCATGGAGATCCCATGGGAGTGGCACATTAAGCATCAGGCGAGATGGCAGAAATGGATCCATAATGCAGCGAGTAAGACGATTAATATGCCTACGGGGGCTACCGTAGAGGATGTCCGGGAGGCGTATTTACTCGCATGGAAGTTAGGGTGTAAGGGTGTCACAGTCTACCGTGATGGTTCCAAGGACAAGCAGGTCTTGAGGGTGATTGAACATACTCCACCAGGGGTAGGGAGAGAACGGTTTGGTAGCACCATCGAGATGGCAACTGGGTGTGGGAACATTACTGTGACGTGTAATGATTACCAGCGGAGACCAGATGAAGTGTATGTGTTGTCGGAAGGTGGCTGTCCGGCCAACAATGAAGCCTTGGGGAAGGTCATTTCGAAGTATATCCATGATCCAAGGCTTAGGAATGGGGAATTTGAAACCGTCCAGAGGATTACACGAACCCTCCATAAAGTGAAGTGCACCACGGCGATGAAGAGTAAGACAGCGTGTGGGAAGTCATGTGCTGATATTATCGCAAAGAGGATGGATCAAGTTTGGGCTGATGATAAGATTATTGATCAGAAGCCGATTTGTCCGGATTGTAAACGACCGCTGGTGTTTGCAGGAGGGTGTGGGAATGGTGAGTGCCCGTATTGCGGATGGAGTGGCTGTAGCTAATGGTATCATGCCATCAGAACATCAACGTGAGAAGTGGCGTGATAGATATATGACGGATAGTGAGTTTAGAGAGTGTGAAAAGACAAGGAAGGTGGAGTATTACCACGCTGGGTATAAGGATACAGTAAAGGCTAGGAATGTGGAGAGACAGAAGCAGATTGAGAAGTGGAGGGGTACCAGTGAGTGATAAGATTATATTTGTTGATGTAGCTGGTCTGAAGAAAGCACCTAAATCACAAGCTGAAGCTGTGTTTGTGGGGAAGGACAATTTCTTTTGCAAGTTTGTGAAGGAGACTGAATGTGAACTTGTGTGTGGTACACTGGAGTATTTACAACTAAGTAGATTGCAGTGTCAGATTGTACGAGATAATATCGTGGAGATTATTAGGTTTGCTGATACAGGTCAGGTGGAGTAAACATGGCAGGATACTTCGAGAAGGGTAGGTGGGTAACTATTCCAGTGCAAGTAGTCCCACCACTAACCCTCGAGAATGTTGATGGTCGAGTACGGCGATTAGAAAAGATAATTAGGGAATCCACCGAATGGAATGCTGACGTCAATGTCATTGGGGATTCTAAAGTCATTCTGTGTGGTCAATTATGTGGACACGACTTCGTTAAGATCTACAGTGTTAGCAACACACAATTTACCGAATTGGCTGATCTCTTACATGAAATGAGTTATAATGTACGACCAGGCAGGATGGATCTACCACGTGGTGTGAAGTTAAGGTGGTAGTTTGTATGTCATGCGTGTGGTGTGTCCACTATGTGGAGGGGTGATGTTTATGACGTGGGAGAAGATAGGGGAGATTGTTGAGTGTGAGAAATGTGAACGAACCTTCAAGGTGGTTTGAATGTATACGATTAGGGTACGACGTATATTGACTAATAGGCAGACAAGTAAGTCAGTTTTAATCGAGAAGTGTGTAGAGATTCCCTTCTTACCATTTGCTGGGTTGGGACTTACACTAGATGGTGAGATGGATGACCAAGTTGTGATTGGGAATCAGAATGGTGACAACTACACACAGATTGCATGGTGGTATGATGAGAATGAATTTGTAGTGTACCGTGAGGAAGTATGTGAAGATGATAAGTGGTATGATGGTATGGTGAAGGATTACACAGAAGATGGTTGGATACTTGTGGAGGATTAAGAATGGGACAATTTAAGATTGGGGATTACGCAAAGTGTATTGACAACGACAATTCGAAGTTACCCATTTGTGTTGGAGCAATATACAAGGTGAGTGATATACTTGTTGCATATGATAAGGATCTTGTGATGGTGTATGATGGTATTGATAAACTAGACATGTGGATTCAAACAATGAGGTTTGAGAAAGTGACACCCACATGTGAGAGACCATCGATTGTGAAGCGGAATGGCCCAGTCCTGGTGTATGTTACTGGGGGGAAGGGGTGTGGCAAGACTTACATGGTGAATGAGTTGTGTAACCGTCTAGTTGAGATGGGCCTAGTAGTTGATTCGGTTACGGGGATTCATCATGTGACGAAGGATGCCAAGAGGTTGGAGAAATCAATTGGTGGGTGTGACTTGGATGTGATAGTGATTGATGATGTGAGATGTACACCAGAGGATACCCCCACGGTGACCACAGCAAATCCGAATACCACATTCGACCAATTGTGTGATCGGATCAAAACATTACATGCCCAGAAGGGGACGACATACACGAAGAATGTGATTGAGGAATTGCCGGTCGACATGTGGTTGAGTCAAGTTGTGATTAAGGCCACAAGGGCTAAGTATGCCGTGAAGGATGCCAAGCGGGTGGATGAGTTGTTTGATACGGCTGTGTATTGTTTGATGACCCTAGAGGAGATGGCCCGGCAAGGGGTAGATATGTCTCCGATAATGGGCGTGGGGGACAAATGAAAAACATCGATCAGGTTAAAGTTCGAGTGAGGGGACACAACCCCCATGATGTCAGGGAGATTGAAGTATATAGTGTTGATGATGCCATTGAGTGGCTGAGACAAATGCAGGAGGTTGTACGATGAAGTTGGATGATATTCCCACGTGTGAACTTGTTGATGAAATTGAACGGAGAGGTTACACCAAGACGATGGTACCTCCGTATGGGGTAGGATACATACGTGTTAGTGATGTGAATGAGGATGTCAAGTACTTTCAGTATTATGACGGACCGGTAGTAATATTAGCAATTGACGATTAGGTGATGATTAATGTGTGATAGTGTAGTACAGAAACCCATTCTGGATCAGGTAATAGTTACAGTCAAAACTTACGGTCCTAAAAGTGAGTGTGAAAGAGAGTTCCAAACTATTGATAGGGCAATTGAATTTTTGTGGCATATTAAAAATGAGGTGGTATGAAATGGTAAAGATTGGAACCCGGGTAGAGTTTGAAGCAGCGCATAGACAATTGGGAGACCCAAGTAAGTGTGGGAAACTCCACGGCCATAACTGGGCCGCCGAAGTGCACATTGAGTCCCATGATATCAATGATATTGGGTATGTGATAGACTTTAAGGACATTAGTGAAATCTGCAACCGGTATGATCACTCTGTGATGCTGGTAACAGGGGATCCCCTGATTGACGTGTTGATTGAAGCTGACCAGAATGTTGTGGTGATCCCAGTGAATCCCACGTGTGAGAACTTAGCAGAGATTCTTGCTGGATGTATCAAAGAGGTCATGGATAGTAGGATGGTATTCTGTGAGAAGGTTAGAGTTGTAGTGTGGGAAAACCAGAAGAGCTATGCGATATGTGAGATTAAGGGAAGTGATTAATATGGAATACGAGATGAATCATAGGATTGTGGACAAGTATGGTGATGGGATCAGTCATAGTGTGGAAGTGTATATCGCCCGACTTGAGACATGTCAGGTGGAAAGATTGAAAGCTATCCTGAATGAGATGGCAAATGAGTGTGACAAGTGTGGGGAGTGTGTCCATGAAGGTAAGTGAAGTGTTTAAGACAATCCAGGGTGAAGGGCCGTGGACTGGGAAACCGTGTGTGTTTGTGCGATTAGCTGGGTGTAACCTAACTTGTCCGTGGTGTGACTCAAAATATGCCCGCCATGGGTTGGAAGTTACCGTCGAGAATGTCGTCAAGGCTATCGTGGGGTTGGGGAAGAATATCCCCTATGTGGTCATCACAGGGGGGGAACCGACAATCCAGGAAGAGGAATTGTATGAGTTGGTCAAGCTTCTGGATGACCGTGGGTACTACATAGCCCTGGAGACAAATGGAACTAACAATGTGAACACGTCGTGGTTTGATCTGGTAGTTGTGTCACCGAAGTCTAATGACGTGTTGGATACATGGTGTGCAATTGCTCGTGATGATCCCAGTGTTGTAGTCAAGTGGGTGATTGATCCTGATACAGCGGAGGAGCAACTACAGTATTTGGCTACCAACAACTACCACGGAGTATGGCTGATGCCCCTTGGGACTTCCCCCATGGAGGTCGTCGAGGGGATTATGGTGCTGACTGAACTTGTCCTCGAGATGGAGTTGGACGCTGTGGTATGTAATAGGCTGCATATCATGGTAGGGTGTAAGTAATGGGATATCGGTATACAGGTGACCAGGCAAGACTGAGTGGATGTGTTCGGTTAATAGGTCCTGGTAGTGTGACCACAACTGTAGTGTTGCCCCAGTGTAAGAATGGGGAATGTCCTGGAAAGATTGATGGTACATGTCCATTTAATGTGTGGGGATTGAAACCAGAATTCGTAAATGATTTTAGGTGGCGGGTACGATGAAAACGTGTGTTAAGTTCTTACCGGATGTTGCGAAAGAGACCAGTGATAAGTACAGAATGTTAGAGAAGGTTGGGATTAAGGGTGTGTCTGTCTACCGAAGGGATTTCAACTCAGAGAATGTCCTCACAAGTCAGAGTGCATACGTGAGTCTGTTGCATTCCAAGGGCATCCACATGTCAAGGTTAGTGAAGACCCTAGTTGTAGACTACGCCAATAGTATTATCCAACCTGAGGATGGGCTGTTGTATAGTCTTGCCGACGGCCATGATGTCCGTAATGCATACTGGGAATGTAAGTGGGAAAGTATGCATGTGATTGATGATGTTCAGAGTGTCAAGATTAAGTGTAATTTGGAAGGTCGTCAGAATGATGACACTATTGAATGGTTCTTGACCACGGTGATTCCGTATACGTCGATATGCCCGTGTAGTGCTGATATGACGAAGGAATTTGGTGGTATTCCGCACATGCAGAGGGCTGAAGCAGTGGTCACAGGGCAGCTTACGTCGGACTGTGAAATAAGCACATTAATCCCTACATTCGTCTACGATGTGTTGGATGCTGTGAAGGTTTATCCAATTCCGTACATGAAAAGGAACGATGAACTTGCCTGGTGTCAGAATGCAGATAAGTATAATTACTTTGTGGAAGATGCAGCAAGGCTTGTAGGAGGAATTGCAGATAGGTGGTTCAGTGACTGGGTCATAGCTTGCGAACACTTTGAGACGATTCATCAGCACAATGTGGTAGGGGTTTGTAGGAAGGATGGTGGGAGATTAAGATGACGTGGGTGGATATTCAGACTGGCTTGGAAGAAGCTGGGTACACTGTGAACGTAACCACAGGAACAGTCTGGGATGTAATGGTCAGTAAGGGTGATGTAACAATCACCAAGAAGATTCCCCACAATCTAGTGGCAAGTTGCAAGTTTGATTTGATTGCACGGGAATTACAGACAATGGCAAGTGACATTACGGCGGCAATAAATGAACGTAAAAGTTGATACAAGGGAACCGGAGAAATACTTTCTTTTTCTAAAGAAGTCTTTTCCAAACTTAGATGTCAGTAAGGGGACGATGAAGGAAGGGGATTACGAATCCGAGAGGTGTGTGTTTGAAAGGAAGACGTTGGTAGACCTTTACGGGAGTGTAACGGGATCTAAGGGTAAGCCTGGTCGGTTGTGGAAGCAAATGGATAGGCTTGCCACTTTGGACAAAACTGTCGGGGTTCTTGTCACGGGCGATATGGGACAAACCTACGAGGTATGTAGGGACATTGAGGTGCCATTTGACCCTGAGGTTGTGTATAGTGCGATAGGTCACATTCAGAGTTCGTATCAGTTTCCCGTCTATTGGATTAGTGATGAGTGGTCAGCATTGGTCTCTATGGTTAAGTATATGAAACATGTTGATGAGGGTAAGTTAGGCTATCCCATGCGAAGGGATCCTGATGTCTTGGCTGCACGACTCCTCAAGATTAATACTTTCCAGTGGGCTGACTTAAAGCGGAAGTTTGGGTCACTTGAGGCCATTGGGAATGCTACAGACAAGGAACTGCAATCCATCTATAAGATTGGCCCAGTGAAATCTAAGTTCATCCGTCAATGTATTAAGGAACGATTATCATGATGTATGACTTGGTTATGGATGAAGTGTACGATAGGAACATCTACAAGGGGGATGTCTATGCTCCATTCTTCATTTGTAGTTATGCGACTCATTGTTTCAATATTGTTAACCAGAAGGAGGAGATCTACTGGGAGAGTAAACGCCTACCAAACCTCAGGTTACATCTCAACTTTGTGGCACCGCCTGGCTTTATGAAAAGCTTCTATATGGAGCAAATGGGGGGTGGCAAGTATGGGATATTTAGGGACACAGGGGTTGAGATAGGGTACGAGCAAACCCTCTCGGAAGCTGGTCTAATTGGGACTATCCGGAATGATGGCACGGGGGACATTGTGTATGGGGCAGCTCACATTTACGAGAAAGGCCTCATGCTCGTGGATGAGTTTAGTGGTGTGACCAACGCAATGAAGTCCCAGTACAACAACCAGATGGATACCCAGTTGTTGGCGGCATTAGACCACGGAAGAGTTGTCAAGAGACTTGCCGGAGGGATGTTGGAATACGATACATACATGACATTATGGGCGGGGGTACAACCTGCTAGGTTCGACCTCACGTCTGGTCTTGGTAGGCGGTTATGTTATCTGTTATTCCTGCCGACGAGGACAGACAATGAGATGTTGATGGAGTCGATTCACAAGTCGAGGAATCTACGACCTAACCAACTAGCTTTGAATGAGTTAAGGATGAAGATTCAGAAATGGCGTGGGGAGTTATCAAAGATTAGGAAGTTGGAATTTGACGACAGTGTCTTCAAGTTATACAAGAAGATTGGGTTATTCTCATTTGAGAGTAGTCACTTTGACCGGTTGCTGTTGGGGTATCATTTGGCTACCCACGAGCCAGACACCACCATGGTGGTAGATGCCAACGACAAGACCTTGAGGAAGTTCATGCAACTGGAGAAGTCGTGGCGGGACAGCATAGTGCTGGGGATCAACTACGTACAACTGATGAAGATTATCAAGGTATGTGGGGCCGCTGTGGAGGATGCTGATAGGGAAGTTGTCACATACGGAATTCGTCGACGGGACATCATCGATGAATCCCTCATGATTGGATGGAACGCCCAACAGGTTAGTGAGATGTTGATGGAAATGAATAAGTATGGCTTAGTGAAGTTGAAGGGGGAGAATGTTAACTATGAAGAAATCTTGGAATAGTAAAAGGTTGATTCGAGTACATCTTGATTTCCACCTGATTACTCCCAGTGATTTAACTTTCTAACCACTTTAACAATCCTTGAGACATATGTGAATGTAGCAATAAAGTTATATCCGTTAGTTAGATGTTCTGATTGATATTGACTGGAGTTGAGAGTAATGTCCGTTGTAGTTGAGAATGATGGGAGTATTCCCGACCCTGCACTTTATTACAAGTGTAGGGATGATAAGGAATGGATGTATCATTATAGGAATTTTAATAAGTTTAAGTATTTGAAAGACCAGTTGGATCAAATATGTTTCGAGGAGTATGAATTGATGTCGCTACGAGAAGAGGAATTGGGTGTTGGTGAATGAAACAAACATTAGATGAACCCTTTATCTTTTGCCCTAGATGTTTGAGAACTTCAACTGTAAAAGTTCAAGATAGTAGGATTGAGTGTGATATTGGTTATGCTGGTGATGGGACATTAGGACACAGTCAAGTTATTACAAAAATGTATGTTGATTGTTATTGTGAACATTGTAAGATAGCGTTCCGTCTTGTTCCAGATAAAATGAAGTCATTTGTTATTGTTTATTAAAGCATCAATTTATTAGATTGAAAAAGGATTATAGAAAACTTGTGGGGTGGGAATAAATGCGTTTTGACATAGATGATATTGATTTGTTAAGTGTATTTCTTGGATGGTTGTGGATTTTCTTTTGTTCTTT
>ENA-UOOK01003844-UOOK01003844.1-fermentation-metagenome-genome-assembly--contig:-NODE-3844-length-16675-cov-5.412515_pt1 | contig 16675 bp, 14 predicted proteins | sample MGYA00245777_ERZ724023 | MGnify/ENA primary metagenome ERZ724023 (study PRJEB28704, sample SAMN03018312) | fermentation metagenome | biome: anthropogenic terrestrial biome; feature: soil; material...
AGCAAAGCAAAAACTCCCCATGAATATGTCATCTTCATGGGGAGTTTTCAAAATTAGCACCAGAGTACAGTAATACCAGTTTATACTACCAGGAGCATAAACAGGAGTGCAAAAAATTGATATCTAATATGATTCATGGGATGGAACAATGCTATAGTGATGCAGTTATGAGTTGGTCTTGGCTTGATAAGTATGGAGAATTGATTGAGTCTGAAACAAAGTATAAAGAATCTCTGTTTAAATCGATAGGTGGACAGTTGGAAGTAGTTGGACTTGCACCAGCAAATGATGAGCACCTGTTTTTACTTATTAGCACCAATCCTAAAATTAAATCAGTTGTATATTACTATCATAATGATGAAGAGAGAAACGAATTGCCACACCACATTAAAAAGCCTGTAACATATAAAAAAGCAGAAAAACTATGGGATTCGCTGAAATGATATTTTTTGAAAAAATACTTATTTAGAAATATTATATTAAATTTATAAAAAAATACTTTAAACAAAAATTTTGGAGAGTTGTCAGAGTGGTCGATTGTGCTTGATTCGAAATCAAGTGTGCGTGAAAGCGCACCGGGGGTCCAAATCCCTCACTCTCCGCCAAAGCAAAAAATCCTAGTAAAATAGGGCTTTTTTTATGCAAAAATTATATTTCAGGCACATTTTAGGCAAAATATTTTGTTTAAAAGTTTTTAGGCACAATAAATAGTTATAATGTGGAAGTTTCATAAGATGGTCGCTTACAGAAAAAATTGCTTTAATATTTAAAATTAACTATGACTGTGAATTTTTAAAAGAGTTAATCAAAATATCTTCTAGAAAACAATTATAAAAAACGAAAAAGTAAATATTTGAGAGCGTATGACAAAACGATAACGCCTTTTTTGCAACTTGCAACAATAAAAAAATATAAAAAGACATATTAGCTTTAATATGTCTTTTTCATGCAAAAATTATTTAAGGAGAACATAACACATGCTTTTAATGGTTTTACCGGTTTTTTAGCTTGTCTTTAAGCACAAACAATTTAGTAGTGGTAGAGTTTATAGTGCTTTGTTTATAAGCGATATTAATATTTTACTTATTTATCAAATGGATTTAATTATCTACTATCATTATATAAATTTAATATAAAGAAAAAATGTTAAAAAACTTATATGGAGACAGATTATATTTGGAAGTGTCGCAGTAAAAACAAACCAAAGATTTATAACCACAATAAGTTCTACTATGTTTTTAATTCTATAATTTCAAGGTTTAATTTTTTTTAAAAAGATTGCTCATCGTAGTTTGGAAGTTTTAGATAAAGTTCAACAGCAGTAAGTTCTTTAATACCACTATTAGCATCAAGGTGCCCATATTTTTTTAAAAGAACATGTTCTGCCTTTAAACTTTCTGTAAATTCTTTTAAATTCTCCAACTCAATATAAGTGTCGTTGTCTGAATAAAGACAAACTCGTTCACTGCTTAGGTTTAAAAATTTATCAATATCTTTAACAAAAAATGATTGGTTTATTTTATATTGTTCTTTATCTTGAGTGAGTGCATTATTATACCCTGCAACACTTATTAATTTACCAATTTTAATATTTTGTTTGATACAAAATTTTATTAAAAATATTGATGCAATATCATGGCAGATAAAAACAGAATCTTCCTTAATAAAACCCAATTTTGCATAGCTTAAAAGAACGGTCTCCCATGCCTCATAAGTTTGCTCTCTAACGGTTGGAAAATGTGGGCAAAAGCACGCGAATCCTTTTTTTGTAATTTTGTTATGCAACCATCCAAACCAGTTACTATACGGTGATGAATTAGCACCATGTAGGATAAAATAATTAATCATTTTTTTCTTCCTTTTAATTTTATAATTATATACTTTTTTTATTTTTAGTAATCATAAAAATTTAATCACAGGATAAACTTAAAATAATTTAATTTATAATTTAATAATAACTTATTAAAATTTAAAATTTGTGAACTTAGTTGTTTTAAAATGAAATTGATTAATCTTTAATATGACTTAAATTGGTATTCGATTGAAACTTAGTTAAAACAAAATCTCTTAGTTAATGACTTATGGTACTAATTAATAAATTATTTTACAAAAAAACAGATACTATTTTTTTACAATTTGATAGTTTTCTTTTCCATCTAAAATCTCATAGCCAAGTTTAGAAATATTTTCACGCATTTCATCTGCTGTTTTAAAATCTTTTTCTTTTTTTGCTTGCCAGCGTTTTTCGGCAAGTAATCTCACTTCATCGATTATTTCGTGAACTTTTGGTTGATATTTACTTAAATCCAAACCTAACACTGTGTCGAATTTTAACGCAAGTTTATAAACTTCATTACTTTTATTGGTTTCCTTTAACATATTCCATAAAACAGACAGTGCTAACGGTATGTTTAAATCATAATTGATAGCTTCTAAAAACTGCTCTTCATACTCTTTTAAATTATTTAAGCCTGTTTGATTTTTATGCGAAAATGTTAGTTCATATAAGCGTTCCATAGAAGTTTGAGCAGATGATAAACTATCAAATGTAAAATTTTGTTTTTTACTATAATGTGCGTTAAGGCAAAAATATCTAAAAGCTAGTGGGTTATATCCTCTTTTTTCAAGGTCGTCAACTGTGAAAATATTACCTAAACTTTTGCTCATTTTACCGCCATCAACTTGCAAAAAATCCACATGCATCCAACGCTTAACAACTTGTTTTCCTTCCAATGCATTACTTTGAGCAATCTCATTTTCATGATGAACGGTTAAATGATCGATTCCGCCTGTGTGAATATCAATAGCATCACCTAAAAACTTTTTGCCCATTGCAGAACATTCAATATGCCATCCCGGATAACCCATTCCCCACGGACTTTGCCACTGCATAATATGCTCTTTTGGTGCTTTTACCCACAATGCAAAATCGGCAGGATGCTTTTTTTCTTTGTCTACTTCAATTCTTGCACCTGCTAATTTATCTTCTAATGACACACCACTAAGCGCACCATATTCTGTGAACTTTTCTATACTAAAATAAATACCTTTGCTTGTTTCGTAACCATAGCCTTTCTCCACTAAAACTTTAACAAAGTTTATAATTTCATCTATGGTTTCAGTGGCTCTTACAACATGTTCTGGAATATCAATATTTAGTTTTTTAGTTTGTGTGAAAAAAAAGTCTTCATAATATTTAGCTATTTCCCAAGGCGTTTTATTTTCACGCTTGCTTGCCACTTGCATTTTATCTTCGCCTTCGTCTGCATCGCTTGTCATGTGTCCAACATCTGTGATATTTAAAACACCTTCAATCTTATAGCCGTTATATTTAAGAACTCTACGGATAATATCCATAAAAATATAAGCACGCATATTGCCAATATGATGGTAAGAATAAACAGTTGGTCCACAAGAATACATCTTCACAGTATCACCAAGTGGTTTAAACTCACTTATTTTTTTATATAAACTATTATAAAGCTTTAACATACTGCTCCTCATTGCCATTTATATACGCTAATTAAACTAATAATATTGTACATTTATCTAATTTAATTTGCAAGTAAATTGAATTAATTATTGTTTTATTTAAAAATATGATATTATATTATAATATATATATGTAAGAATGTAGCTTTCGTTCTTTATAGGAGAAATATGGGTAATAGAAAAACAAAAATCGTTGCAACTCTTGGTCCCACCACATCTAGTTATAAAGAAATAAAAAATCTTATTTTATCGGGCGTGGATGTTATTAGAATAAACGCAAGCCATGGCAACGAAAAAGATAACCAACAAAAAGTTGATTTTGTTAAAAAAGTTAGAAAATCGCTTGGGAATCGTGCACTACCAATTATGCTTGATACTCGTGGACCAGAAATAAGAATAGGAAAATTTGAAAACGACAAAGTACATCTCACGAAAAACTCTACCTTTATTTTCACTGCTGACCAAAATTTCTTAGGAACACAAGAAAAGGTGGCTATAAAACAAGCAGAAATCATTAAAAGCATCAAGGTTGGACACACTATTCTTGCATGCAATGGGCTGATTTCGTTTAAGGTTATATCTGTATCAAAAGATGAAATTATTTGTAAGGTTAGAAATGGCGGAGAACTAATGAATAATAAAAGTTTGTTTATTCCTAACTTGGAATATTGCATGCCATATCTAAACGATGAAGACAAGGCTGACCTTTTATGGGCAATTAAAAACAATATTGAATATATTGCTGCAAGTTTTATAAGTTCAAAAAATGATATATTCGAACTAAGAAAATTTATGCAAGACAACAATGCAAACATAGAAATTATAGCAAAAATTGAAAATAAATTAGCAGTTAAAAATCTTGATGAAATAATAGAATCAGCCGATGCAATTATGGTTGCACGCGGAGATTTAGGCGTGGAAATTGCTCAGGAAAAATTACCTGAATTACAAAAAACAATAATTAAAAAATCGCATCTTGCAGGCAAAATGGTTATAACTGCAACAGAAATGCTGGAAAGCATGATTTATTCCCCCCGCCCTACTCGTGCGGAAACAAGTGATGTTGCAAATGCTGTTTATGACGGCACAAGCGCTGTTATGCTATCGGGCGAAACTGCGATTGGAAAGTATGCAACCAGCGCAGTAACCACCATGGCTAAAATTTGTTTAGAAGCAGAAAAAAACATTGATTTTAAAGACCGTTTTAAAAACCGTGAATTAATAAACCCTGATGTTGCCGATGTTATGAGTGATGCGGCAGTGCATGTTTCATTTATGCTAAAAGAAATTAAAGCAATAGCGGTTTATACTGACAGTGGGCACACCGCAAAAATGCTGAGCAGATTCTATCCCTCCTGCCCAATACTAGCGTTCACGCCAAATGAATTGCCTTATCACCGCATGGGTATGGTATGGGGTGTACAACCAATTTTAAGTGGCAAGTGTGACACTGCTGATGAACTTATTCAAACTATCAACAGTTTATTTGTAAAAAATAAAATAGCAAAAGTTGGCGACACAATTTTAATTGGCTCAGGTAGCCGAACACCAAGTAGCACAGATATGATTAAAATTCATAAAATTGTTTAATAAAAAAATCTGTTTTTTTTATCAACAACTTTTAGATAAAATGTTAGTAAAAGACAATTATTATGAAAAAAATAGTGAATTAAATTAAAAAATTTAGCGCTGCTTTGATTTTTTCGCTCATTATATAGATGCGGTCTATCTGTATAATTTGCAAACAAATAAGCTAAACACTATTATTTTTCTATAATATTTTTTTAGTGTAATATGACTTTAACTTTTATTAATAAAGAACAATGTTAGAAAATTAAAAATATAAATATTAAAAAGTTTATTTAAATATAATCAAAATAAGTATTGCAATTTTAAAATTATTATATATAATATAGTAATTTTAATAACGCTATGGATTCACATGCCAAGCGTTTTTTATTAGTCAAAATTCATTAAATTGCATAGAATGAATAGGACTAAATAATAATTTAATGTTTCTGATTTGTAATAAAATATGCCTGCTTAATTTCTATTTTTTTACAAAACCAGCAAGCACAAAAAAAGGAGGAAAAAGAAATGATTGAAACAATCACAAACTATTTAGAAGAAAAAAAATATATTCAAATAAAAGAATTATTAGAAAACATGAGAGTTCAAGATCTGGCCGAGTTGCTAGATAATCTTACAGACGACAATCATAAAATAAAGCTTTTCCGCCTTTTTCCAAAAGCCATGGGTGCGGAAGTTTTTAGCTATGCTCAACCACAATTGCAAGAGTTTATAGTTCAAGCGTTAACAGATAAAGAAATATCCACTATGATTGAAGCAATGTATTTCGATGACACAGTGGACTTTCTGGAAGAAATGCCTGCAAATGTAGTGGAAAAAGTGTTAAAAAATTCCACAAAAGAAACTCGTTTGCAAATAAACAAGCTTCTTAGTTACGACGATGACACAGCTGGTAGCATTATGACAACTGAGTTTTTAGACCTAAAAAGCGATACCACTGTGGAAGAGGCTTTTCAAAGAATTAGAAAAATAGGTAGAGAAGTTGAAACTATTAATATTTTATATGTAACAAATCCAAGCAAAAAGTTAGTTGGTGAACTTACTATTAGAGACCTTTTGTTAGCAGAAGAAAACACTAAGGTGGAAAGCATCATGAAAGATAGCACTCTTTTTATCACCACCTCCACCGACAATGAAAAAGTAGTTCAAATATTTAATAAATATGATATTATTGCTTTGCCAGTTGTTGATGCTGAAAACTTATTAGTGGGAATAGTAACAGTAGACGATGTTATGCGTGTTATGGAAGAAGAAACAACAGAAGACTTTCATAAGATGAGTGCTATCACTCCCACCAATGTTCCTTATCTTAAAACACCTGCATATAAATTAGCATCGAATAGAGTTATATGGCTAACTTGCCTTATGGTTTCTGCAATATTCACAGGTATGCTTATCACATTTTACGAAACTGCTTTTGCAGTTTTGCCTACGCTTGTTGCATGCTTGCCAATGCTCATGGGAACAGGCGGAAATTGCGGAACACAAGCATCAACATTGATTATTAGAGGGCTAGCCATTAATGAAATTAAATTTAAAGATTACTTTAAAATTTGGTTAAAGGAAGTCCAAGTGTCTTTACTTATTGCCCTTGGATTATGTGCGCTAAATTTTGTGATAGTTTTCATTCAATACAAAGAACTTGTGCTATCAATAGCAGTTTCATCTTCACTTTTCTTTGTTATTATTATTGCTAATTGCTTAGGCTTTAGTTTGCCTATGCTTGCTAAAAAATTAAAACTAGACCCAGCATTGATGGCGTCACCAATTCTAACAACTATTCTTGACTGCGCTGTTATTTTAATTTATTTTAATATCGCAAAATTACTGCTTGGAGTTTAAAATACAAAGTTAAAAATGTAATAATTCATTTTTAAAAAAAATCGATTTAATAAAATTATACTTATAGTGTATAAAAGTAAACAACAACTCATATTTAATTTTTTAAATTTGCAAAAATAACAGTGTTTCTTTTTTAAATAATTTATCTTTAAATATATGTAAAACGATTAATAAATGTAAAACGCAAAAAAATATTTCTAATTCTAAAAAGATTATTTAAAAAAAGATTATTTTTAAAATACACAAATTAAATTTTTTTATTTAATAAAAAGGCAAAAATTAAGCAATAATCTCGCTATATTAAGTCATATTTTTCAAAATAGTATTAAGTGTAAAAAAAAACTTATTCGTATATAAAAAATATTTTTACATCACTAAAATAACTATAAAATCTAATTTTAGAATGGTTGATAGAATAAAAAATATCTCTTTTTTTAAGAGATATTTTTTTATTTCATTCACTTTTTAGAGGTACTTTATTATAGCAGTTTTTTAAACAATTTTTATATTGTGTTTTTTTAGCAATTCGTCACTTGTAATTTTCTTAAATTTATTATGCAATGTATTTAACAAAACTGAATTTGATACTTTTTTATAAAGATAGTTGTTTCCATTTTTTTCTTCTAATAAAATGGATAATGAAAACATATTCTCCATATCGCACAAAAGAGCATATTCCTTATTATCAAAATTTGTTTTTTCAATTACCAAATATTGCTTGTTATCATTGCCTAATTTTATAATATCTTCTTTATTTATTTTCATTTTATTTCTCTTTTTATTAATATTTGGATTACTATCTTTCTAAATTTATATTTTCAATCTCTTTGATTAATGAAGCATAATCATCAAAGTTTTTATCTTTAGATTGCATTGTTTTAAAATAATCACTCAGTTGTATTTCTTCAATATTACTAATTTTTTTATCTAAAACTCTTTGCTTATTATTAATGCTTAATTGATTAAGTATAGTTATAGCACAAGTTAAACCTAGCGCAACACTTGGAGCTAATAATTCATTATAAGATGCTGGTGGGGAAACTAAATATCCTATTCCACATGCAAGCGTACCTAGTAGGGAAATGCCTGTAACGACGCTATTATTGTGAGATTTTTTTCCTAATTTTTCGGCAGAGATTTTTAGACTAGATAATTTGCCAGTTACCTCTAGATCAAATAATGTATTGATATTTGTAATTTCTTTGCTCATTTTATTTAGCCTCCTTTTTATTTTCATATATAAAAGAAAAAGTTTTGATAAAAATAAATCAAAACCAATCGCTTATTTCACTTTAAATAACTAGTTCTACTAGCAACTCTCTTTAGAGAAGTGATAATTTTCTTTAAAATATAAAGAAAGTTATTAAAATAATTTTCAAAAGAATTGTTAGCAAGCCCTCCCAAGACAAAAATAAAAGTACATAAAAGTGAGTTAACCGAATAATTTTTCTATAATTTATATTATGTTAGATTATCATATAAAAAACTCGGTGTCAATAGTTTTTTTGAACAAATTTGTTATTTTATTTTTTTGAAACAACTTTAATAATAAAGTGGTCATATAGGCATTCATTTTTTAAACGGAAAAAATAAAAAAAATAAATATGTAGTAAAAATAAAGATACTGGTGAAATTAATTCGTGGATTCGTGTTGATGTTGAAATTGATAAAATATTTTATAATATATATATATATTCATTATTTTTTATAAAAAATTAATAAAAAAAGAAAAACTTACGCTTTCTTTTTTAATCAAAATATTTATATTGTATTTTTTTAATAAATCTTCACTTGTAATTTTTTTAAACTTATTATGTAATACATTTATTAAATATGAATTTGTTACTATTTTATAAAAATAGTTTTCGCCTTTTTTTCTTCTGCCACAATTATCAGCGAAAACATACTTTCAATATAACATAAAATAGCATATTCTTTATTATCATAACTTGTTTTTTTAAATCACCAAATTTATTATTATTGCCAAACTTTATAATATCTTCTTTATTTATTTGCATTTTATTTCTATTTTTACAAATAAAATCGCTAAATATTATCTTTCTTTTTCTTCCATAGCGTTTTTAAATTTAATGTTTTCTGTGTTTAATTCTTCATTACATATCTTATTATATTCAGCTTCATTCCAACTTTTAAAACCATTCGCTTCTTTTAAATTATTAAATTGCATTTCGTTCCAATATTTAAAATTATTAATCATTTTTTCATTTCCTTTTTTATTTTATAGTATCACACAAAATACTGGAGGTCAATACTAAAAATTAAAATAAATTTCTATTTTTTACAAGTTATTTATCATTGCAAAATTTAACATGTTTTAGTGCTCAAAATTAATATTGATTTAAAAAATCGTGCACTGTTGTAGAGAAAAGTCCTAATATAAACTATTAAAAGATTATCTTTCTTTTTCATTATTATAATTTGCTATATAGGTGAAATAAGCTAAAGTTCTATTTTCACTTGTTATCATTGCTGCAGTTTTATTATTCGTATTTTTGCTGTTTCTATTGATACTTATTTGATTCAAATATGAAAAAATATTATTCATTTTTTATCTCCTTTTTATTTTATAATTAGAATATCACACAAAAAATTAAAGGTCAATACTTAATTTTTTCATTTTTCTATTTTCATTTAAATTTATTAATCCTTATAAATTTTACCATGTTTTAGTTATTTTTGTATTGGTCTAATTGTGCATTAAGCACCATTTTAAACTCTAACAGCTTATCTTTCGTTTTCGTGTTGCTTATTTTTACAATATTCAAAAATATTAGAACACTCTTTTTTTTGTTGTTCTTTCACATTTAAATTTTGTTGTCTATCTACCATAGCATTTAAGCAATCAACTTTTTTTATTTCTAACGCAATTTCATTATCTATATCTTTACGAGTTGAATTAATTTCCGCCCGTTCTAAAACAGATAAAACACCAGCAACACCAAATGCAACAGCAGGAAAAATTAATCCGTTAGGATTTGGTGCAGATGAAAAAACACCCATTCCACATAAAAGTGCACTATGGCAACAAATAGTAGCAAGAAGGGTATGATTATCGGCTGATATTTTTAATTGCTTGGAATACTCTCTTAGATTACTAATTACCTTTGCCCCACTCCCATCATTAACATTCATAAAATTAAAATCTGTCATTTTTATAAACTCCTACTACTTATATAATTATATTAGTAGAGTATCACAAAAAGCCCCACGGGTCAATAGTAAATTTTGAAAAATATTCGAATTATTTCTATATATTTTATCAATAGAAAAATAACAATTCACATCTTTCACTTTTAATTTAAATTAATTAATGTTATAATTTATAACAAATATTAATGCTTAAGGGAAAATATATTATGAACAAACTAGATATTAAAATTCTATTTGATAAACAAGCGGACTTCGGTGATAAAGATATTGTTGTTGCGGGTTGGGTTAAAAGTGTTCGCGACTCCAAAACATTTGGATTTATCAATTTAAATGACGGTTCATCTTTTAACGGAGTGCAAATTGTTTTTCACGCAGATAAAATTACTAATTTTAATGAAGTAGCAAAGTTGAATATTGGTTCAAGCATAATTGTATACGGTAAAGTTTTATTAACACCAAATAATAAACAACCACTTGAAATTATTGCAAATAAAGTTGAAATCATTTCTGCCACTGACGACACTTATCCTATTCAAAAGAAAAGGCAAACTGTGGAATTTTTAAGAAGTGTGGCATATCTTCGTCCACGCACTAATTTATACAGTGCAATTTTTAGAGTAAGAAGTGAAATGACCTTTGCAATTCATAAGTTTTTTTATGAAAGAGGTTATGTGTATGTTCACACTCCTATTTTAACTTCATCCGACTGTGAAGGTGGAAGTGATTTATTTAAAGTTACCACTCAAGATATTTATGGAAAATGCAACACAAATAAAGAAAACAATGCTTGTTTTAAGCCTGTTGATGAATTGTTTGGAAAGTCGGTTTATCTAACCCCCACTGGTCAATTAGAGGGAGAATCATTAGCTTTAGCTTTAGGAAAGGTATACACTTTCGGACCAACTTTTAGAGCAGAAAACTCTAACACAACCCGTCACGCTAATGAATTTTGGATGATAGAGCCTGAAATCGCATTCACAGATTTAGACGACCTTATGAATATACAAGAAGATATGTTTAAGTATTTAATCAAATATTTATTTGAACATTGCGCAGATGAAGTTGAGTTTTTTAACAACTTTGTCGACACTTCACTAAAATCCCGTTTAGAAAATGTCATGTCAAGCAAATTTTCTAAACTTTCTTACACTGAAGCTATTGATATTTTAGTAAAAAATAATAATAAATTTTCATATCCTGTTAAATGGGGTAGCGATATACAAACTGAACATGAGAGATATTTAGCAGAAACCACCTTTAATGGTCCTGTGTTTGTAACCGACTATCCAAAAGAAATTAAAGCTTTTTATATGAAACAAAACGCCGACAATAAAACAGTTAGAGCATGCGACCTGTTGATGCCTGGAATTGGCGAAGTTACTGGCGGTAGCCAACGAGAAGATGACTATAACAAACTAGTAAATCGCATAAAAGAAATGGGACTTAATGAACAAGATTATTGGTGGTATTTAAATTTACGCAAATATGGAAGTGTGGAACATAGTGGATTCGGTATGGGTTTTGAAAGATTTTTAATGTATATAACAGGAGTATCTAATATTCGGGATGTGTCATTATTCCCGCGTACACCAAAAAACTGCGAATTTTAAAACATATAAATTAAGAAGACGGAATATTAAAAAAAAACGAAAAATATAAATTTTCGTTTTTTTTGACTTTTATTTTATAGCACTATTAGTTTAATCAAACAGTCAAATAAACGGTTTGCATTCTTTTATCTTAATTATTTTTTTTTAAAAAAAATATATTTTGTTAATACAAATTATATAAACTTTACAACTCTTGTACTTTTTAGTTCCTTGATAAATTTGCCCTTTTTTGCGTTTGGAATTAATAATAAAAAATAAAATAAAATAAATAATACTTACTAACTTTAAACTATAATTAAGTGTTTTTAATTAGATGATGGTATTATTTAGTTTTATACATTACTTGCAAATTTCTGCATATTTAACGGCTTTAAACAACTCTTGCGCTTGTTCGTATTTAAAATTAAATTTTTAATTAACTATTGAAATTGCTATCTTTCTATGTTACACTTAATTTATTAAAATTAAAAAAGTGAGGTGTAGTATGGATTTAAGAGACAGTTTGATTGATTATCTAACTATAAAACAAGAATTGAAATATGGAGAAGAATTACTTGATAATCCATACAATTTTTTTAATTATGACAGTCATGTTAGTTCTAATCATTATAAAGGCAGTATTAGTTTTAAAAATGGCAAGGTTCTTGCTAAAAATGATGATTTTTTAAAAAACCCGGCATATGAAAAAGGAGTGGAAACTCATAAAGTTTATGTGAAAGAACAATATAAACCATTATTTATGCATGCGGAAGTCTTGTACAGTTGGTTTTTTAACAAAAGTGGAGGAACAAGCGCAGTTTATTATCCTTTTACTTTTAATGGAACAACGGGTGTGATATCAAAAGATATTAATTCTTTTAATGGTGGAAAAATTTTAAATTATGAAGAAGTTTGCCCTTATCCTGAGTTTACCAATCGTGACGAAATACCATATTTATCTTTCAACGGAAACATTTCACAATTTAAAAAATTAAACTGCGACAGCTTAGTAAATTCTTATCAAAATTTATTTCTTAGAGATTTAGCTATTTTGCAGTATGATAGACATAATAAAAATTATCTTATTGCAAAGTCTACAAAAAACAAACTTTACGAATTGGTTGCATTTGATAATGATGCAACAAGAGCAACATTAGCATATGATGACGATAAGATCAATAATAAAAGTTTATTTGTAAGAGGGCTTAATCATTATGTTGAACAATATTATAATGTAATAAATGAACTTAAAAACGACAAGAATAAAAACTTAATTACTAATAGGCTAGAAGCACGAAAAACTTTAAACAATATTGCAAACACTCACATGGATGATATTGCAAATGAAATCTATAATACGATTGGTTTTACTTTGGATGAAAAGTTTGTTAAAAAATGTGAGACAGGAAAAAATATAGTTTGCAATGATTTAGACAAATGCATATAAAATTAAACCAGTTTATCAAAAATAAAAAAATATAAATTATAAAAGAGCTCTTTGCTTAAACATTTTCACTAGTTCTAAATGGGTTCAGACTAAAAAGGGTATGATATTTTATGTGTGGCTATGCCCTTTAAAAAATGTTTTGTTTATACCCAATATAGTTTCCTTTTTTCACACGCTACAGCGTGTGATTTTTATTGTGTAAAAAAAACCTTCTAATTTTGGAAACTACCCTTTACGGGATTTATTTCAATTATAGAAAGTTTTTATTAAAGGAGATTAAATTATTATATTATTTGCTCTTGTTTTAGCACAAATTTTTCTCTTAATAGATATTCCTCTTTTTTACTATCATTAAATGCTTGAATTGGCCGAAGATAACCAACAACTCTGCTCCAAACTTCTGTTTCTTCTTTGCATACAGGACATGTGAATTGTTCACCTTTTAAATATCCATGTTCTTTACAAATACTAAAAGTAGGAGTTAATGAAATATATGGCATTTTAGATGTTGTAAATACTTTTCTAATAAGAGCTTTTGCGCTTTCTCTATCATCAATCTTTTCGCCTAAGTAGAAATGTAACACGGTGCCACCAGTGTAAAGCGACTGCAATTCATCCTGCATTTTAACCACTTTAAAGATATCATCAGTGTGACCTACCGGAACTTGTGTGCTGTTAGTATAAATAGGATTTTCCACATTTGCCGTAATAATTTCATGGAAACGCTTTTTATCAGCTTTTGCAAATCTAGTTCCCGTGCTTTCTGCCGGGGTTGCTTCTAGATTATAAATATGACCCGTTTCTTCTTGGAAATCTTGCATTTTGCTTCGCATAAAATTCATTACTTTAATAGCAAACGCATTTCCTTCAGGAGTGGTTATATCTTTACCCATAAAGTTTAAAAGTGATTCGTTCATCCCATTAATACCTATGGTGTTAAAGTGATTGGACCAATATTCGCCCGTTCTTGCTTTAATATCTTTTAAATAAAATGCACAGAAAGGATATAGTCCGTTGTCTGTTTGTTTTTCCACCATTTTTCTTTTAATTTCAAGACTAATTTTCGCGATTTCACAAAGTCTTTCAATTTGTTTAAAATATTGTTCTTCAGTTTTTGCTAAATAACCTATTCGTGGTAAGTTTAGCGTAACCACTCCAATAGAACCAGTTAACGGATTACTACCAAAAAGTCCACCGCCCTTCTTTCTTAGTTCTCTTATATCTAATCTAAGTCTACAACACATTGAAACGGCGTCTTCCGGGTTTAAATCGCTATTGATATAATTTGCGAAATAAGGAATGCCATACTTGCAAGTCATATCCATAATAGCATTAGCCACTTCGCTATCCCATTCAAAATCCTTTGTTATGTTGATAGTTGGAATAGGAAAAGTAAACACCCTGCCTTCAGCATCGCCTTCAATCATAACTTCGCAAAAAGCTTTATTGAATATGTCCATTTCCTCTTGATAGTCATTATAGGTAGTCTCTTGATATTCTCCGCCTATTAGAACAGGAATGTCTTTAAGTGTGTTAGGAACTTTAATATCAAGCGTAATATTGCTAAATGGCGATTGAAAACCAACGCGTGTTGGAACATTCATATTAAACACAAATTCTTGTAAACATTGTTTAACTTGTTTAAAGGTTAATTTGTCGTATCTAATAAAAGGTGCACAGTATGTGTCAAAGCTACTCCATGCTTGTGCTCCTGCCGTTTCACCAGAAGTCGTGAAAGTGCAGTTTACAATTTGCCCTAGTAAACTTCTTAAATGTTTTGCAGGCTTGGAACAAATTTTAGATGTATATCCTCTAAAACCTTCAAGGAGAATAGACTTTAAATCCCATCCAACGCAATATGCTCCGAAAAATCCAAGGTCGTGAATATGAAGCTCAGCATTCAAATGAGCTTCTCTTACTTCAGTTGGATAAACTTCATTCAACCAATAATGTTGAGTGAAAGCTTCTCTAACATAGTTATTAAGACCTGCCACACTTTTTGAAGTATTTGCATTTTCTTTAACTCGCCAATCATTATCGCCAAGATAATTATTAAACAAATCGATAGTAGCGCCAATAAAAGCATTAGTTTGCCTGGCACCCGATCTTTTTTCTCGATATAAAATGTAAGCTTTTGCTGTTTTTGCGTGTCTATTTTCAATTAAAACTTTTTCAACAATATTTTGCACCTGTTCCACAGTTGGAATATTATTAGAAAACTGCTCGTTTAAAAGTTCATACACTTGATTGGCTAAGTTTACGCTTTGTTCATAATCATCGCCACCAACAGCTTTTGCTGCTTTAAAAATAGCATTTGCAATCTTGTTTACATCGAAAATTTGTGTTTCTCCATTTCGCTTAAAAACATAATTGACCATAACTGTTCTCCTTTTTTAAGTGTTATCATTAATTTAACAAAAACTAAATGTTGTGTCAAACAATTTACAAAATATCTATATATTGTATTTTTTAAAAAAATTATTTACTTTTTTTTAAAAAACATGCATTTTTTATTTGCTTTTTAATTTTAAATTTATCTTACTAAATTAAAAGATTTTGAATAAAATTCGTTTTTTGGCTTGTTTTTTAACTTTTTTGATTTTGCTAATTTTAAAAATATTTTAATTATTCAATTTTGTAAAATTTCAAGTATTCGCAAAAAAAAATACAACCTTTCTAAATTTATCAAAAGTTGTAAAAAAAAATTTTTTTATATTTATTATTTGTCTATCATTTTGCTAAATTCTTGTTCGTTAATAATTTTAATATTCAAATCTATTGCTTTATCTAGTTTATTGCCTGCATTTTCACCTGCTAACACATAATCTGTGTTTTTACTTACACTAGAAGCCACTTTTCCCCCACCTTCTTCGATTAGTTCAGTTGCTTGGTCGCGCGTAAATTCTGTTAGAGTTCCTGTTAGCACAAAAGTTTTATCAATAAAATGAAGATTTTCCTTTTTCTTTTTAAAATTTATAATTTTTACGCCATATTTAAACAAATTATTTATTTGATGCATATTATCTTCATCTCTAAAATAATTATAAATATTATCTGCTATAACCTCCCCCACCATCTCAACTTCTAATAATTCTTCAATATTTGCATTTTTTAATCTTTCAAACTCCCCAAAAGCCTTAGCTAAATCTTTGCCTGTTTTTTCACCCACTTCATTTATACCAAGAGCATAAATAAAATTAGAAAATTGAATAGTTTTACTTTTTTCTATTGCTTTAATTAAATTATTAGCTTTTTTTTCTTTAAAATTTTCTAGTTGTAGTAGTTTTTCTTTAGTAATTAAATATATATCCGAAATACTATGCATATTGAATGTTTGTCTTATTTTTTCCACTGTTTTAACACTTATTCCATCAATATTCATAGCGTTTTTAGAACAAAAATGTACTAATTTTTCGTCAATTTTTGCAGTACATTCATTATTAACGCAAAATAAATTTGCACCTATTTCTTGAAGCTTCATGTTGCAACTTGGACAATTGGTAGGCTTTTCAATATCCACGCTATCAGGCGTATGTTTAGCAAC
>ENA-UOOK01003845-UOOK01003845.1-fermentation-metagenome-genome-assembly--contig:-NODE-3845-length-16671-cov-15.745246_pt1 | contig 16671 bp, 16 predicted proteins | sample MGYA00245777_ERZ724023 | MGnify/ENA primary metagenome ERZ724023 (study PRJEB28704, sample SAMN03018312) | fermentation metagenome | biome: anthropogenic terrestrial biome; feature: soil...
ATGCGACCGACGTTATGTTTACAAGCCGAGAGGCATTAGAGGATATTTACCCTTCACTGGTTGAACACGCATTTTATGATTTTAAATGTACAGATGTATTTTCCTTTCTTGGACGCAAAGTTCATAGTAACTTTCAGGGAGAAGTAGTCTCCGATTATCGTAACCGTCCCGAAGGATGGCGCATTAAACACAGGATGAAATCAAATAGTATTAAGATGTATGATAAACATAGTGTGCTAAGGATTGAAATGACCATCAATGATCCCAAAGAATTCAAGGTGTACAAAAAAGTCAATCATAATGACGGTACTACTTCCATGAGGTGGTCTCCTATGGGGAAATCAATCTCAAACATATACCGATATGCGGAAGTATCAAATGCTGCTAATTTTAAATACCTTGAATCTTTAAAAGATATCATCCCGAAGAAATCTGTTGAAGCCGAAATTAATGCCGTATGCCGCAAAAAATCTGTCAAAGGGAAAAACTTTTCCGGATTTAATGTTTGGGAAGAAAAAACCTTTGAATTATTTACGGAATTATCCAACGGTTCTTACTTAATTCGCGGCTTTACTAATCAGGATATTCGCAGGTCATTATATCCTAAAAAACAAGCTGACTTAAAAATTAATCGTAACAGGATTACAAGACTTTTCGCAAAATTGCGTGCACATGGTCTTATTAAAAAAGTACCTCATTCGTTTCGATATTATTTAACTGGAAAAGGACGTAGAGTATTCAGTGCTCTTATTGAAACAAAGAATAGGACTTATCCTGAATTAGCATCTTAATTATTAAAAACAACAATCATTCTTTTAAAAAAACTTATATTAATTAAGTTCTCTTTTTTATGCCTATTATTAGCTAATTTTGTTTTTTATGATTAATCTTCTATATCAATAATATATTTAAAATTCACTTCCAAGTAAAATTCATGTAAATAACCCCTATTTCATACTGATTTTTTTTAAAATATCACCCTCAGGGTGATTACAATTATTATAAATTACTGTATAATGAAGGCAAAATCCAAAGGGGTAGAAATATGAAAAAGATATCTTGTATTCTTATAATAATTATTTTGTTATCATTACTAATTGGTTGTAATGCAAAACAAAAGTTTGAAGAAAAAATTGCAGAAAAAATTATTGAACAGGCTGTAGGAGATGCAGATATAGACTTAGACGGCGATGAGGTAACGATAAAGACTGAAGAGGGAGATGTCACATTTGGTTCTACTGAATGGCCTGATTCTGAATTGTCCGGTAAGATTCCTAAGTTTAAAAAGGGGAATATTGTAAGCGTGATGAATAGTGAAGCATATTTATTAGTAATAATCGAAGATGTAAAATTAAATGACTTCATGGATTATTATGAAGAAATCAAGGGGGAATTTACTCAGGAATCTTACGAGACAAAAAGTGAAGATACAATATCTTATATGGGGAGAAATGAGGACGGCATAAGTATTATTGCATCCTATAGTACAGGTGACAGCACAGCATCAATTTCGGCTTCTACGCAGGAATAAAATCAGTTATTACAGACAGTATCTTCTGCAGCAAATCAAGATTCATGGAAATTAAAAAAAATGGCGAATGCGCCATTTTTTTTAGCCTTTATTCAGGTGAAAATTCGTCCTTGCCAACTCCGCACAATGGGCATACCCAGTCATCCGGAAGGTCTTCAAATGAAGTGCCGGGAGCTATGTCGTTATCCGGATCTCCCTCAGCCGGATCATAAACATAACCGCATGCATTACAAACATATTTTTGCATAGTTACCTCCTCCAAATTTATGTAACTTATATATTATTTTAAACGATATTAATATAAAGTCAACAAGGAAAGCCAAATTTTACAAAAATATGCGCTGAAAAATAGGGTTAGGGCATCTTTCGGGCTAAAGCTCCCAGAATGAGGGGTTGGCGCGTGAGATGTATATCCACATACATTTTTCTGGACACACATAATAAATATCTATATAATACATTTGGGGACATTTCTTCCACCTGCAAAGACGTGCCCTAAACAGAAGATGTGTCCCCATACCGATGTCAGTTGAGAGGGAATTATGGCTATTAACAGGGTTGTAAGAGCGGCACTTAAAGCGCTGTCTTATAATGAATATGATATTAAGGAAAACTTGCAGCGGCACAGGAATTTTGTAAATTTAACACGAAGGCATATTTTAAAACCTTTGTTTAAAACATGTGACTTTAAAATTGGTTCAATAAACCACAACATTCCTGTTCGCGTATTTTTTCCCGAAGCAAATGCTGACTGCCCGGTGCTTCTGTTTTTTCACGGAGGCGGGTGGGTGGCAGGTAATATTGACAGCTACAACAAAGTCTGTACAAATATGACGAGACTGACAAACCATAAGGTGGTGTCCGTAGATTACAGGTTAGCACCGGAGAATCCCTTTCCCATAGGCTTAGAGGATTGCTATGGAGCAGCAAAAGCATTTATTACAAATGAGGAAATTAATAATAAAGAAGTTGTATTGATAGGAGACAGTGCCGGAGGAAACTTGTCGGCGGCTTTATCCTTGTTAGCAAGGGATAGGAAAGAGTTCAAGGTCAACAAACAAATATTGATTTATCCGTCAACATATAATGACCACACCGGCAATTCTCCTTTTAAGTCTGTTATAGAAAATGGAACGGATTATCTGCTTACTTCCAAAAGGATAAGAGACTATATGGAATTATACAAATCCAAGGAAGATGATATATTCAGTCCTTATTTTGCACCATTGCTTTCAAAAAATCTATCGGGGCAGCCTAAAACATTAATTATAACCGCAGAATATGACCCTTTGCGTGATGAGGGTGAGGAATACGGCAAAAGGCTGAGGGAAGCAGGAAATTATGTTGAAATATATAGGATAAAAGATGCCCTTCACGGTTTTTTTGCCCTTCCGCCAAGATTTCCTCAGGTTAAATTATGCTATGATATAATTAATCGCTTTCTATGTGAGGTGGATTAAATGAAAAATAAGAAAATATCCGAATGGAGCAAATTAGATAATGCTGCTAAAATATTCCCTGCAAACAGTAAAAAAAGCGACACAAAAGTATTCAGGTTTGCATGTGAGTTATTTGATACAGTTGACCCGCAGGTGCTTCAGCAAGCACTTGATATCACTTTGGAAGCATTTCCTCTGTATCAGTCGGTAATAAAGAGCGGACTTTTTTGGCATTATTTTGAAAAGAGCCGCTTTAAGGCAGTTGTTGCTGAAGAAACTCTTCCTCCATGCTCCACGTTATATGATAAAAATAATAAAACATTGCTATTTCGAGTTATGTATTACAGAAAGCGCATAAGCTTTGAAGCGTATCATGCATTAGCTGATGGATCCGGGGCTCTGCAATTTCTCAGAACATTAATTTTTCACTACATAACTATTAAATATAAATATGCTTTAAGAGACAAATCACCGGTTTTAGATATAGAGGCTTCAAAGACTCAAAAACAAGATGACAGTTTTCAAAAATATTATAAGGATGAAAAAGATTTTTATAGAAAAAAAAGAATTAAAGCATATAAAATAAAGGGTGCGAAGATACCTGAATACCGTATCAGAATTATCGAGGGCGTGATTCCTGTTGATGAAATATTACCAAAGGCTAAGGAATACAAAACTTCTTTGACAATTTTTTTAGCGGCAATATTAATGTGTGCCATTAATGAAGAAATTCCCGCAAGATTAAAAAGAAAACCTGTTGTATTAAATATTCCCGTAAATCTAAGGAACTATTATTCCTCACAAACAGCCCGCAATTTTTTCGGAGTGATAAATGTTGATTATGATTTTTCAAAAGGAAACGATGAACTAACGGAAGTAATAGAGGTTTTAAAGAAAAAGTTTAAAGAAAATTTAACACCCGATGTCATGGCACGAAGGATTAACAAGTTAGCATCTTTAGAGCATAATTATATATTGAGAGTCATCCCGCTGATAATTAAAAATCTGATTTTAAAGACTGCATATGCAATTGCTGATAAAAGCTATTCTTCAACATTGTCCAATGTAGGAGTTATCAATATGCCTGATGACATTAAGCCTTTTATTTATTCATTTGATGTATTTGTAAGTACAGACAAAATTCAGGCTTGTGTAAATTCTTTTGAAAATACACTTAGAATCAGTTTTACTTCTGCATTTGCAAGTACTGAAATACAAAGAAGGTTTTTCAAAACATTAACTGATATGGGAATAACCGTTACAATTGAGTCTAATATAATTGATGATGAGCTGGAGGTTTTATAATGAGATTTTGTAACAACTGCAATGTCAGCGTGGTTGGAAAAAGAAAGTCTTGCCCGCTTTGTCAGGAACGGCTGACCGGTGATAAACCCCAAGAAGAAGTTTTCCCGCAAATCTCATTTGTTTATAGGGAATATTCCTCGTTTTTCAAGGTTATGCTATTAGTTTCAATAATAACCGCCACTGTTTCGGTTGCAGTAAATATATTGCTGCCGGAAAGCGGAGCATGGTCATTTTTAATATTGGGTGGATTGGGCTCAGTATGGGCAAGTCTTATCACCCTGATAAACCAGCGCAAAAATATCCCTAAAAACATTGTATACCAGGTTATGACCATATCCGTAACAGCTTTAATATGGGATTTTTTAACGGGTTGGAGAGGTTGGTCAATTAATTATGTAATACCTTCCGTGTGTGTGTTTGCAATGATATCAATGGCTATAATTTCAAAAATCAGAAAACTCTACATTGAAGATTATATTTTATATATAATAATTGATGCTTTGTTTGGGATAGTTCCCATAATTTTCGTAGTATTTGGTCTTTTGGACGTTTTATACCCATCAATTATTTGTATATCAACAAGCATAATTTCTCTTTCGACAATTATAATTTTTGAAGATAAGCGTTTGATAGCAGAAATAAAAAGAAGGCTGCATGTATAGGAGATACTATGTTTAGACAAATAATATATGAAACAGACAGATTATATCTTAAAATATTAAAACCCAATTATTTCAGACAAGTTTTGGAGTATTATAAAAGGAATCATAATTTTTTAAAGGAATGGGAACCAAAAAGATCAAGGAATTTTTATACCGCAGCATACCAAAAAAGTCAAATGAGATATGAATACAATATGTTTAAAGGCAACAAACTGGTAAGATTTTGGATTTTTAAAAAGGAAGACAACAAATTAATAGGTAATATTTGTTTAAGCAATATAATAATGGGAAACTTTAAGTCTTGCTTCATGGGTTACAAGTTGGACAAAGATGAAATTAATAAGGGATATATGACAGAAGCAATTAAAGAAGTGGTGAAGATTATGTTTGAGGATTTTGGGCTTCATAGAATTGAAGTAAATATACTGCCACGAAACGTCAGATCATTGGAAATTATGAAAAAGCTTAATTTTGAGCAGGAAGGTTACTCAAAGAGGTATTTGGAAGTTAACGGTAAATGGGAAGACCATGTTCATTTTGCAACATATGCAGATGCCCTAACCCCATTTTTCTGAACCTGATTTGGGGACATTCCTCTTGCCAACAGAGACTATCCCTAAATAGGGAGGTGTGTCCCCATACCTCTAATAAAAATGGATGGTAGGTCATTCGCAACGACTTCCCAAAATATGCGACCGAAGGGAGCAAATATTTTGGTGAAGGAGACTGCGCTTAAAAATTAATTGTTGAAAGTAACATATAATTGGTTATAATATATATAATAAAAATTTAAATAGAGGGTGGTAGAATGGAATTCATAGACTTAAGAAGTGATACTGTTACAATGCCTACTGATGAAATGAGACAGGCTATAGCATATGCAGAAGTTGGAGATGATGTTTACCAAGATGACCCAACTGTTAACAAATTGGAGAAGCTTGCTGCTGAAAAAGTAGGCAAAGAAGCTGCGTTGTTCGTACCAAGCGGTACATTCGGAAATCAACTGTCAATAATGACGCATACAAGACGAGGAAATGAAGTAATAGTAGGAAGAAATAATCATATTGTTGTGCATGAAGTTGGAGCATCCGCTGTTATTGCAGGAGTACAGCTAAGAACTTTGGATACGGTAAATGGTGTTATGTCTCCCAAAGATGTTTTAAAAGCCATTAGATCCGATGATATCCATGAACCGGAAACAGGCCTCATATGTGTTGAAAATGCTCACGGATGCGGAGCAGTAGTGCCTCTTGATATATTAAAAGAAATAAAAGAAATTGCTGACAGTCATTCAATTCCAGTACACATGGACGGAGCAAGAATTTTTAATGCTGCAGCTTCATTGGGTGTGGATGCAAAAGAAATTGCCGCATGCTGTGATTCGGTAATGTTCTGTTTGTCAAAGGGATTAGCAGCACCTGCAGGTTCAATGGTTGCTGGAAGCAAGGAATTTATAAATAAAGCAAGAAAGTATAGAAAGCTAATGGGCGGCGGTATGAGGCAAATAGGAATATTGGCTGCTGCCGGAATTATCGCATTGGAAAAAATGACTGACAGACTTGTAGAAGACCATGAAAATGCCAAGTATTTAGCTGAAGAGCTTTCAAAGCTGCCAGGAGTTATTGTAAAAAAGGATAGGCTTGATATAGATATGGTATTTTTCCAAATGGGAGAAGATATAATAAAAGAAAGCTTGCTTATTATAAAATTGTACGAAAAGAATATTAAAATAAATGGAATTGAAGACGGCGAATACCGCTTTGTAACACATATAGGAGTATCAAAGGAAGATATTGATTATGTGATAAATTGTATTAAAGAACTGTTATAAGGAGACTGCGTAGACAATGAAGAGGGCATTGCCCTCTTTTTAACTACTCAAAAAGCCCATACAACTGTTCCATTTGCTCATAAGTAAGCATACCTATATAACCGCCGACTACTTCACCTTTTTTATTTATTGCAATAGTCGTTGGAAAGGAACGGATGCCGTAATCATACGCTACAAGCATATCTTCATCTTGTAAAACTATAAAACTCAGGTTGTTTTCATCCATAAAATCTTCAATTACTTCCTTACTCTCACCTACATTGATTGCCAATAATAAAAGGTCATCCGGGTAGGTCTCCTGAAGTTTTTGAAGGTCAGGCATTTCTGTTACGCAAAATACGCATCCGGTATACCAGAAGTTTAAAATGACATTCTTATCTCTAGTTTCACTTAATTTAATTACCGAGCCGTCCATTGAGGCCAGTTCAAAATCCGGAGCTATTACAGGTTCTTTTGTATCTTTAGTTTCATCATCAGTATCCTGAGTTTCATCATTAGTTTCTTGGGCTTCATCAATAGCTTCCTGTACATCGTTATCGGGAATCTCAGCTGGGTTATTCGTGCATCCGGCTATCAATGCTATTGATAAAATAATAATTAGTATTTTTTTCATAGTAATCTCCTTATGATTAATTGATACCCAATTACAAGTTTATTTAATCAATAAATTTGACTCCATATTTACATGTCTTCGACTTAAACGTAGAAGGATAAATCTTTTTAGCAATCAAGTATGCTTTATTTAGGGAATCATTGTCTTTAAACAGAGCAAATACGGCAGAGCCTGAACCGGTCATTATGGAGGATACTGCACCATTGTCAATCATTAATTTCTTAATGTCGTTGATTTCCGGGTGAAATTTTTCTACAACTCTTTCCATTGTATTTGAAACACACCGTGCAGCATTTTCATAGTTATGTGATGATATATATTTAAGTATGTCATTTGATGCATAAGAATTATAGTAACCGGGAGCAGTGTTTTGATAAACATATGCTGTCGAAATTGAAAATTCGGGCTTCACTATTAGTATATTATTCCATACGAAGTCATCGATCTCAGTAATCTTATCACCGAGTCCTTCTGCAAAACAGGTACCTCCTACTAAGCAAAACGGTACATCAGCACCGATTTGTGCTCCAATGCCGCTCATTTCGTCTTCCGATAAATTAAGCTTCCACATTACATTTAAGCCCCTTATTACGGCAGCTGCATTCGAACTGCCGCCTGCCATGCCTGCCCCTGCAGGGATTTTTTTACTGATATATATATGTATGCCTGAATTTATTCCGTAATTTTTCTTTAATATCAATGCAGCTTTATAACAAGTATTTTTTTCATTTATCGGTATAGATAAATCAGAGCATTCAATAATAATTTTATTATCATTAATTGGAGCAAGAATAATCTCATCATAAATATCAATAGACTGCATAACAGTATTTATTATATGATAACCGTTATGAAGTTTCCCTTTAATATCTAAAAATAAATTAATTTTTCCGTATGAGTTTAATTTAATCATAGCCATCTCTCAAGGTTTTTCAACATTATATAACATAATCTTTTCTTTAACAACGAAAAATACAATTAATTATAAATTTCATGGTTTTTTATGATTAAAATCTTAATTATTGGGTATAAATTAAATGAAACAAAAATTAATAAAAAAAGAGGTGGTTCCCCCGAAAACGGAAATAGAAACTATGAATGAATAACACCCATTCTCTGGTGTGAAACTGACGAGAAATGGGTGTTATTCATTTTTATATTAGTGGACATTAAATTGGGGACATTCCTCGTGCCCGCAAAGACTAAGTACGGGGACATTCCTTCAAAAGCTATCCCACATAGAGTGACCCGACTTTGAAGGTGTGTCCCCCTTCCGCTGCTAAGAGGTGTGTCCCCATACCTCTAAAACAAATCCCTTTTTGCCAGTATAAATCCTACAAAAACTGATGTCAATATTGAAATACCAATTATTGTCCAGAAGCCAAAAGGAGAATTTGCAAAGGGGATATTAATTACATTCATTCCGAAAAAGCCTGAAAACATAGTCGGAATTGCCATTAATATAGTTATGGATGTCAACAGCTTCATGACAATATTTAAATTATTTGATATAAGAGATGCAAATGCATCCATTGTACCGCTTAAAATTCCGCTATAAATCGTAGCCATCTCAATAGCCTGTTTATTTTCAATAATTACATCTTCCAATAAATCTTCATCCTCGGTATATTTTTTGATTATATTGATTCTAAGAATTTTTTCCAAAACTATTTGGTTCCCTTTAAGAGAAGTATTAATATATACCAAAGACTTCGATAAATCCAAGAGCTGTATAAGCTCCTTGTTTCTCATTGATTGATGCAGCTTCTCCTCGACATAATTGCTCATTTTGTCAATTTGTCTTAAATAAAGTAAATATCTTTGTGCATTCTTATATAATATTTGATATAAGAAACGATATTTTTTATATGTGTAGAAAGTACGAATGCTGTTTTTTACAAATTGATCAAGTACAATTGAATTTTTTAAACATACAGTTATTATGTTTTTGTCGGTAATTATAATTCCAAGAGGCAGTGTTTCATAAATAATATGCTCATCTTGTTTTTCAATATACGGTGTATCCACCAAGATTAAAACTTGATCCTCTTCCGTTTCTAAACGAGCACTTTCCTCGTCGTCCAAGGCTGCCCTTAAAAGGTCTCCCTCAATAGACAGCTCATTTTCAATAAAGTCCAATTCTTCAGTTGTAGGATTAACCAAGTTAATCCAAGCACCATCTTCAATTTTTTCCAGCTTGAACAGGGTGTTTTCGATTGATTTGAATACATCAAGCATTTTTCACCTCAATTTAATAATAGATTTTCTCTATTACTAAATTGGATTCTTACCTCTTAGTAATAGAGAGTTCAGTTTATAGATTCGACCTTAGGGACCTCGTCCATTACTTCACATCCTTTTCTATTTTTACTGCATTTATCACTATATTATATTTCACAATGTTTTGCAAGTCAATTATACTCGCAATTTGAAGATAATGCACATAATTTTTACGTTAATGGAAAAGATATTAATAAATGAATAGTATTTTCCCGTTTCTCATTAAATTTAGTATAGAAGGTGATTATTTGCCCGCAAGTTCTGTTACAAGAGTTAAAGGAGCAGTTGAAGGCTGTGTTGGGAAAAAGGTAAAATTTAAGCTGAAAAAAGGTAAAAGCAGGTCTCAATTCAGTGAAGGAGTAATTTTAGACACTTATCCTTCAATATTTACAGTCTTCGTTGAAAAAAAGGACCATCAAAGGATTGTGTCATTTAATTATATAGATATTCTAACAAATAATGTTGAATTTTATATTTGTGATGATAAGGAGACAAGAATTGGATAGCACACATAGTTAATAGCGAAACTCTTAGTTTATTAAAAAATTATTAATAATTAAGTTTCGCTATATTTTTTTGCAAAAATTTGATATACTGCAAAGGAACCAAGACAATAAAAATATTCCAAATACTATTCTGGAGCAGAAATGAAATTATTTTCTAAATTGACAGGTCTTTTATTCTTAGCTTCAATTATTCTTTTTTTATATGCGAGATTAATTGAACCGGTACTATTAACAGTTAAATATGAAAATATACACAGCAATTTTGTAAATGATAAAAGTGATAATATTAAAATAATACAATTTTCAGATACCCATTTATCTGAATTTTTTGGTGTAAAGAATTTAAAAAAGGCAGTTAATAAAATAAATAATCAAAACCCGCATATTGTTGTTTTTACAGGGGATTTGATAGAACAATACAATGAATATGAAGATAAAGACAACATACATGAAATATGGGAAGTTTTAAGCAAAATAAATGCTCCTTTAGGAAAGTATGCTGTTTATGGCAACCATGATTACGGCGGTGGCGCAGAAAGAGCATATAAGAAAATAATGGAGAACAGCGGATTTCAAGTACTTTCAAATGAAAATGCAAAAATCGAAGAATACAATATCAATATAATAGGGATGGACGATTCAATTTTTGGTACCTTTGACAAAGAAGTTATAGTCAACTTTTTGGGTGAAGATTATTTTAATATAATACTAAGCCATGAACCTGATGCGTCGGAACATTTTCTTGAATATAACGCAGATTTGTTTTTAACCGGCCACAGCCATGGAGGTCAAATAAACCTGCCATTTATTAATTACACTCCGCCCTTGGCACAAAAGTATGTGAGGGGGATGTATGAGGTTGATAATTACAGGCAGACGAAAATATATGTCAATGTAGGGTTGGGAACATCAACATTACCTATGCGTTTTATGGCAACACCTGAATTGACGGTTATTACTCTAAATGCTATACTTGATTATAACCCTGATTAAGCGAGATAGGATGACTTGGAGGGAAATAAAGGAGTATAATGATTTTGATGTTGAGTATTTTAACGGAAGATTCAAATATTAAAAAAAAATAAGACATAGTGGGACATGCATTAATTGCATACAGGAGGTTAACAATATTGACAAAAGAATTATCATTGGGAACAACACTTATATTAATTTATATTATAGGATATATAGGGTATATCATTTTTAAAAAAATTAAAATTCCTGCTGCCGGAATAATCGGCTCTTTAGTTGCCAATGCAGCTGTCTCTTTATTAGGTGTTAACTTTGCAGAATTACCGGTATTTATCAGTGTTTTACTCCAAATAACAATAGGCATTATAGCAGGATCACAATTCAGCAAGGAGAGGAACAAACAAATAAAGGCGTTGGGTTTACCCAGCTTATTAGCTGCGTTTTGGGCAGTAGCAGTTGGATTGATTTTAGGATTTTTATTATTTATATTAGCGGATGTTGATATAGGAACAGCCTTTTTTGCTGCAGCACCGGGCGGCATGTCAGAAATGAGTTCCCTTGCAATGATGTATGGTTTCGATGTGCCGACAGTAGTTCTTTTGCAGTTTTTAAGGATAGCAATGGTATATTTTTCAATACCTTTGGTTGCTTCTTATTTTGCTAAAAAGTCAGACGGTAGTACAAAGATAGTACATAATAAAGATAATGAAGTAAATCCTGAATGCGAGGAGAATAGTTACCCGTTAATTTTTACAATTTTTATTGGAGCGGCTGCAGGTTTAATTGCTTGGAAAACAAATATTCCGGGTGGAGCTATAGTCGGTTCACTGGTTGCAGTTGGAGCATGCAAGTCATCAGGCGTTAATTTAAAAACAATGCCTAAAAAGCATATTTCAATTTATCAAATCGGTTTAGGTGCATCTTTGGGATTGACATTTACACCGGAAGTAGCAAGCTCAATATCAGGAATGCTTGGCATTATTGTGTTATTTTCATTTTTAACTGTTCTTAACGGTATTATTTTAGGGATAATTATGCACAAGAAGTTTGGCATAGACTTAACCACTTCTTTGCTTGCATGTGCTATGGCAGGTGTATCACAAATGAGTGCCATAGCATTGGAAATGGATGCGGATTCCGTTGTAGTCAGTATAATTCAGACAATACGTTTAACTTCAATACTTTTAATTTTTCCTCCAATAGTTTTATATTTTATTGGATAAGTAATAAATTACTCAAACATTAATTATTAACGGTACTGTTAAATTAAGAAAACAGGTATGGGACACACTAAAAGAAGGCTTTGTTATGGTAACAAAGCCTTCTAATGCTTCATTTTACTTGGCCGGGACTTTTATTATTTGATCTGGATAAATCAAATGAGGATTTACAATATTGTTGTATTCAGCTAATTCCTGATAAGTTAAATTATATTGTGCTGCTATTTTCCATAAAACATCTCCGGGAACAACTATGTAAATTACTTCTTCCACAACAGGTTCAGGTTCAACAGGAGCAGGTTCAACAGGAGTCGGCTCAACAGGTTCAGGTTCTTCAACAACAACTTCCAACACTTTAATTCTTCCTGAAACTTCACTGCCGGCAGTTCCATTGGTTACAAGATAGTTCTGTATTATTTCCTCATATGTACCGAATATTGTTTGAGTATCATATTTTGCCAACATTGCATAACCGTCTCCGCCGGCTGACATAAAGTCATTTATTGCAACTGTGTATTCTTTTGTTTCATCAAATGCTTCTCCGCCTACCGTTATTTCCATAACCTTGGAATCTACCGGCTGAGCAGGGTCAAATGTAAATTCAAGCCCGCTTACCTGCAAGAATGCACCCTTTGCAGCAGGATAATCGCTTACAGACCATTCAAGCATTGCTTTCAGGTCAGCGCCTGTAATTTTCTTTACTTCAATTGTATTTCCGAATGGGAATATAGCTGCTATCTTACCTTTTGTTATTTCACCTACAGGTATATCTTCTCTTATTCCGCCGCCGTTTACAAATGCAATATCAGCACCTGTAGCATCCCTGGCTGCATCAGATGAAAGATTTCCAAGATTTGTTTCTTTGGTTCTTACATTCTCTCTTACACCGTCTAAATATATGTCTGTAGTTGCTATTACTTCAGTAAAAGCAGGGTCATTTTCAGGTTTAATTGTTTCAATAAATGCTGCTAATTCAGGGTCAGCAACTGTTTCTGCAGTATCTGCGGCTGCAAGCAGTCTTGCTGCCATACTTACAACTTCACCGTTTTGAATTTCTATGTCAACAAAACCTAAGTTTTTACCATAGTTTTCTGTTTGAGCTATTAATGTATTATTTTCTAACTGGCCGGTTGCTAACAGTGAATGGCTGTGTCCGTCAATTATCAAATCGATTCCTTCTACAGCTTGAGCCAGAGCTTTAGAAGTTATAGATGAGCTTTCATCAAGCCCTAAGTGTGCCAATGCTATTATAACATCAGTTTTGTCTTTAAGCTCATCCACCATTTCTTTTGATACCTCTACAGGATCTTCAAATGTTAAACCCGGAACATTGGTTGGATTAGTTAGAATTGCTGTATCAGGAGTAGAAAGACCGTAGATACCAACCTTAACTCCGCCTACTTCTTCAATAACGTATGGAGTAAAAACATATTCCCCTTTTTCATCAACAATGTTTGCACTTAACATACCTACCTGAGACATATCTCTTAATTCAAACAATCTGTCTTTGCCGTAATTAAAGTCATGGTTTCCTAAGGTCAAGTAATCATAACCTGCAGCTTCCAATACCTTAATTGCATTTTCTCCTTTGGAGATATTTACAATCGGCATACCGTGAAGAGTATCCCCTGCATCAAGAACCAATGTGTTAGGATTTGCTTCCTTGGCTTCCTTAATTAAAGCAGCTATTTTTGCAAAACCTATAACCCCGTTATAGCTGTCCTCTACTAATCTTGCATGGGTGTCATTAGTGTGAATAACAGTAATTTTTACGGTTTCAGCATCTTCTGCAAATACAAAGCTGAAACTGCCAAGAATAAGTAATGCTACCAATACTAAACTTAATACTTTTTTCATCAAAATTCCCTCCTCTTTTTTATGTAAGACATACATATATTATACAGTCAGAGGGATGGAATTTCAAGACAACTTTTGCATAATTTTCATGACGCAGCTTTGTGTCTTTATTATTCCACGAGTGAACAGTAACATATACTACCTTAAATTGTAATGAATGGAATTTAATTTTTCAATTTTTCAATTTACGTAAAAAATATCTTAAAATTGTTGACAAGAACATTAAATTTTTATATTATGTATACAAATTAATAATTACGTTGAAGAGGAATAGTATATATACATGGTCAATAGAGAGAAAATCATTGGTGAAAGGTTTTTGGCCCCCTGTATTTTGAACCCGCCTTGGAGTATTTTGAGAGTAACAACTCAAAGGGAAAATCCCTTATAAAAATGAGAGCTGTGTATTAATAAGCAGCATTAGAGTGGTACCGCGGATATCCGCCTCTTGGTTTTAAGAGGCGGATTTTATGTATGACCTAACCCCATTTATTAGAGGTATGGGGACACATCTCTACTACGAGGAAAGTCTATGCGGGCTGAGGAATGTCCCCGAATAGGATTTTTCAGAAAAATGGCTGGTAGGTCAACCGCAAAGAATGCCAAATTTGTTCGACGTAAGGAGCAAACAAATTTGAGGCATTCCCCTGCGAATGAAAGGAGAAAAAATGGCTAAGAAAGAAAAAGAATTTGTAAAAGAAATAACACCTATGGAAGAAGACTTCAGCAGGTGGTATACAGATGTAATTATGAAAAATGAACTGGTTGACTATTCGCCTGTAAAAGGTTTTATGGTCATCAGGCCTTACGGATATGCTTTATGGGAAAAAATTCAAGAATATGCAGATGAAAAGTTCAAAGCAACCGGTCATAAGAATATGTATTTTCCTTTGTTGATTCCTGAAAGTTTGTTAAATAAGGAAAAGGAACATGTGGAAGGATTCGCTCCTGAAGTTGCTTGGGTTACACACGGCGGAGATCAGGAATTAAGCGAAAGATTAGCAGTAAGACCAACATCTGAAACAATAATATGCACTATGTACGCAAAATGGCTTAATTCATACAGGGATTTGCCATATTTGTATAACCAGTGGTGCAGCGTTGTAAGATGGGAAAAAACAACAAGACCATTTTTAAGAACATCCGAATTCTTGTGGCAGGAAGGCCACACTTTACATGAAACCGAAGAGGAAGCCCAGGCAGAAACTCTGCAAATGCTTGATATATACAGACAGGTAGCTGAAGACTTAATGGCTATGCCTGTTGTTACAGGACTAAAAAGTGACAAGGAAAGATTTGCAGGTGCAAAATCAACATACACAATGGAAGCATTGATGCATGACGGCCAAGCACTGCAGGCAGGAACTTCACATAATTTGGGGCAGCATTTCTCTAAAGCCTTTGAAATTAAATTTCAGGGGAGAGACGGGAAAGAACAATATCCGTATCAAACATCATGGGGCAGCTCCACAAGACTTATCGGCGGCTTGATAATGGTTCATTCCGACAACAGGGGACTGGTACTGCCTCCAAAGATAGCACCTGTACAGGTTGTAATAATTCCAATAGCACAAAAAAAAGAAGGCGTTCTTGAAAAAGCAAATGAATTATATGATACATTAAAAGCAAAAGGAATAAGAGTGGAGCTTGATGACAATACAGAATATTCACCGGGCTGGAAATTCAATCAATACGAAATGAAGGGCTATCCTATACGTATTGAAATAGGGCCTAGGGATATTGAAAATAATCAGGCGGTAGCAGTTAGGCGGGATAAGTTGGAGAAAGAAAATTTATCTCTTGACAATATTGAAGACAGTATAGCTGAAATGCTTAACGCAATGCAGACTGAGCTTTTTGAAAAAGCAAAAGCCCACAGAGAGGCCCACACTTATATAGTTAAAGACTATGAACAATACAAGAAAGAGCTTCCTTACCGTCCCGGATTTGCAAAAATGATGTGGTGCGGTGAAAGAGAATGCGAAGATAAATTAAAAGAAGAAACCGGTGCAACAATCAGATGCATTCCCTTTGAACAGGAAAACTTAGGAGACAAATGCCATATCTGCGGGAAACCCGCAAAACATATGATTTATACAGCACGAGCATACTAAAAGATGCCCTAACCCCGTTTATCAAAGGAATGGGGACACACCTCATAGATTAGGGATAGTCTTGTGGGTAGAGGAATGTCCCCGAATATGATTTCTGAGAAATGGTTGGTAGGTCATTCGCAACGAATTCCCGAAATATACGACCAGAGGGAGTAAATATTTCGGTGAATGAGACTGCGAGATGCCCTAACCCCATGGAGAACCTTAGCTATGTTTAAAATGACAAGACTATCATTTTAACCGAGCCGAAGGTCTCTTTTTTATTTTTTTATTAAAAAACTCATTATTTAATTATTGACAGCATAAACTATATTTGATACACTATGTAAGTAGTCACTTAC
>ENA-UOOK01003849-UOOK01003849.1-fermentation-metagenome-genome-assembly--contig:-NODE-3849-length-16657-cov-6.526804_pt1 | contig 16657 bp, 18 predicted proteins | sample MGYA00245777_ERZ724023 | MGnify/ENA primary metagenome ERZ724023 (study PRJEB28704, sample SAMN03018312) | fermentation metagenome | biome: anthropogenic terrestrial biome; feature: soil; material...
GGACGGGCGGGCGAGAGCCGTCGTGGAGGAGAGAACGTATGACAGAGACCTTTGAAGAGATGCTGGAGGAACTCCGGAAGATTGTCCGGAGACTGGAGGACGGCGATACGAGCCTTGAAGAGAGCATCGCCATCTACGAGCGGGGCGCACTCCTTGTGAAGCAGTGCGAAGATCTCCTCGGCACGGCCGAGATGAAACTCACGGAACTCGGCCGCGACCGTTGAACCGATAGAACCCCGGCGGGACGCTGATCTCAAACCGTGCACCCTTTCCGGGCTCGCCGGTCTCGCGTATGGAGAGGTCCGTGATCGCGAGGATCTCCCGGGCGAGGAAGAGCCCGAACCCGGTCTGCCGTCCGAACCCCCGCTTGAATATCTTCTCTTTTTCGGTATGGGGAATACCGATGCCGTCGTCTTCGTAGATGATGCTGATCCCCCGGTCAGACACCCCAGAGAAGATGCGTATCCGGGTAACGCCCCCGCCGTGCCTGAGCGAGTTATCGATGAGATTTGTAAATACCCGGACGATGAGGGGGTCGGCATACACCTCGAGATCGCCGGTCTGCACCTCGACGGTGACTTCGCCCGTATCAAGCCCCGCCATCGCCTCGCGGGCGGTCCCCGATATCTCCTGCCAGACGGGGGCGGCCGCGCCGATATCCTGGTACTCTCGGGTGAAGGCCATGTAACGCTGGATACCATTGACGGCCTCTTCCTCCTTCCGGTAGTATTCCAGCAGTTCAGGGTCGTCCGTCAGGTCATGAGAGAGACCGAGGTACCCTGTGAGCACGTTGAGCAGGTTCAGGATGTCGTGCCGGGTCACGTCCGAAAGCAGGTTGAGTTTCCTGTTCGCGAGGAGGAGCGCCTCTGTGGCCATCCGCAGGTCGGTGGTGTCCCGGCCCACCGACTGGTACTCGACGATGGAGCCCGCCTCGTCGAAAAATGCCGTATCGGTCCATTGCTGCCACCGGACCCTGCCGTCCGGCATGACCACCCGGTACTCGATCGTGACGGCAGGGTGATCGGGGGTGAGGGATGCATGACTCTGCCGGATCTGGGCCAGATCGTCGGGCGAGATGGTGGGGGCATACCGCCGCCCGATGAGGTCTTCGCACGGGATGCCGATGAAGCGGCAGTAGGCGCCGTTTGCGAAGGTGACAGTGCCGTCGGGGAGCCACCGGTATATCATCTCCGTCTGGCTCTCCACGACCGCCCGGCACTCCTCCTCGCTCCTCTGGAGAGCCTCCTCCGCCCTCCGGTGGTCCGAGATGTCCCGAAGGTAGACGGAGATGCCCCTCCGGGTAGGGAGGGCGCGCACCTCAAAGGTGTACCCCATCCCGTGGAGGGGAAGCCGGCATTCGCCCATGCCGGGCTTGCCGGTCTCCACGACCTCCCGAAAAAACCCGCTAACCTCTTTGTCCTTAAGTTCCGGGAAGAGAACGTAGATGCTCTCTCCGAGGACCTCCTCCGCAGCGCGGCCCGAGAGGAGAGCCGCCGCCCGGTTCCAGGAGACGACCCGGGCGTCGTGGTCCAGAGCAAGGAATGCGTCGCTGATGTTGTCGGTCAGTTCGCGGTAACGCTCTTCGCTCTCCCGGAGGGCCTCTTCGACCTCCTCCCGGCCGGGTGCGGTGATGATGACCCAGAGGCACCCGGCTGCCCCGTCGCCGGAGTCCTGCATAACCGAAGCCGCCACGGCGACCGGTACGGTCCTGCCGTCGGATTGTACAATTGAGAATGCCTGCACCGGCACCGTGTCACCCCGGGCGAGCGCTGCAACAGCAGACCGGAAGGCCGGGATGCACCCGGGGTGAAGATACGCCTGGAGAGGGGTACCCTGCAGGCGGTCGGGAGCGAGGCCGAAGAGCGTGCCCGCCGCCGGGTTCGCCTCCTGGATGACGCCGTCCGGCCCGGTACAGAGGCAGCCGGCCGGAAGGCGGAGGAAGCGTTCCCGGTACCGCCGGCATCCGGCATCGATGCTCCGGATGCCGGCGATCAGCGCATCGACGAGATCGTTGATCTCGGCGAGCGGCCTCTCGAGGAGCAGGCTATCCGCAGGTGCCGCACCCCCCTCGACTCCAGGCGAACGGAGACGGCGGTCGAGTGCCTCCAGTTGTTCAAGGAGGTCGTCGAGCGCCGGGGTAAACGATTGCATGCCTCGCCCCTTCCCCGCGCCGTGAATGCATAAATCTATCCCCGGCCGTCGGGAGAGTGGGCACGTCAGGCGGCAACGGTGATTACTCTTCCAAAGCGTATATGCCACCGTACGGCGCATTGTGCATCATGGTCGATGAGAAGGCGTGGGCGGTCATAACCGTCTTCATCGTAGGCGTCGTTACGACCCTGGAACTCCTCGGTGGGATCCCGACGGGAGTGGTTCCGATCGTCGAGCTCCTCGCGGTCGTTCTGCTCCTTGCAGTCGGTTTGATGGTGCTCGGGGAGATCCGGGACGAGATGCGGAACACCCGATGAGTGGGACCGGTCAGGACTTTTCGTACCTGGCAGGGCTCCACTCCTTACAGGCAGTCGTTCTCCAGAATCTCCGCCTCGAATTCGACCACCAGTTCCTCCCCGCGCCGAAGCGCTTCGATGAACTCACGGGGGATGGTGGCCGCGACGCGGTCGGAGCGGATGCCCACGGTCCGGTCAGAGGCGAAGTCGCTCCGCCGCCAGACGAGATCCGCGGGATGCTCCAGGGTCAACGCCGCGCTTCCTCGCGAATGGACCTCGATGGTCTCGCCGCCGGCCATGAGACGGGTCGTGAGCATCGCACGGTCGTCGCGGAGCAGCGCTTTCAGACCCGGATCGAGGTCGGCGGCACCCTTGTCGGCAGCGACGCCGATGATGCAGTCGCCCGAAAGGGTCAACGTCTCGTCTTTCGTCACTTCAAACGTCGTCGGGTGAACTCCCTGGACCAGCGGGTGTCCCCGTGCCCGCACGATATCCCTCGCCTTCATGCTTAATTAGGAGAGGGCTTCTATTGCTAATGAATGATTAGTATCGTCTGCCCCGTCTGTAAAGAGGAGCGTGAGCACCAGGTTCTCCGGGAAGCCGCCGAACTGGTGGTGCAGTGCAGTGAGTGTGGTCAGGTCCACCGGATCCCAAAGCCCCCTGAGCCCCGTGTTCTCATCATCAGGACAATCGTGAGCCTTGAGACAGAGTCACAGGTCTGTAGCGTAGAGATGCTTGCGGACGAGGATGTGAGCCTCGGGGATCACATCGCCGCGGAGTGCGGAGACGAGGTCTTCGGGGTCGAGGTCACCGGCATCGAGGCCGGGGAGAAGAGAGTCCGTCATGCAGCGGCCGAAAAGGTAACGACCCTCTGGACCCGGGGGATCGAGCAGGTCGTGGTGAGGGCGTCGATTCATACCGGACGCACGACTCTCCCGCTCTACCAGACCGCAGAGGGAGAAGAGGAGTTCGTCGTCGGGGAGGCCTACACCTTCGGCGGGCGGCGGATCAGGATCTCGCACATCAAACTCCGCGACGGTCCGGTCCTCCGCAAAGATGGCTGGAAGACGGTGGCCCGCAGGATAAAACGGATCTACGGCTACCTCGAGGGGCGCTACCAGAGGGGATGATACCTCACCGGGGCAGGGGTTCGGGCAGGTGGCGCCGGATCGCGGCTTCGAGGTCTTCACGGTGGACGAGCCCCTCCATCCGCTCCCTGACCTCGCCATCCTCGATCACAAGGGTCGTGGGGGTCACCCGAAGGTTGTACTCCTTGATGTACCGGGGATTCTTCACGGCATCGATCTCCTCGATCTCAATCCCGAGAGCGTCTTGTGTCTCGCGAAGGATCGGGGTCTGCTCCTCGCACCCCATGCACCCCTCCTGGTAGAAGGTTATCACTTTTAACACCATATAGGGCTGAAAGTGGGGAGACTATAAAAAATAGCGGGTGGGGTCACCCGGATATAGCGTTGAGCGTGATCTCGGCGCTGCTGTAGCGGCACGTGACGAGCAGCGAGTCGTCGGTTTTCTCGGCGACTTCCCAGAAACGCAGCGTTGGGGTCATATTGGTCTCATTGCCGACGGGAATACCCGACGAGATCATGAATTCGCGCAGGAAGAGATCCCCCACGCCCATCTGGGTAAAGTTGAGGTCGATGCCGTCCGCTTCCTCCGCACTCAGATTAATGTCGAGGTCGTCAGTCCCGTAGTCGAGATTGATGGTCTTCGTCTCGCCGGGCCGCATGCCGACGAGCGCGGCGGCGATGGCGTTGGTCTCAAACCCCAGCATGCCGAACCCCACGGTTCCGTTGGTCTCAGGGTACAGGATAGGAACCGGGGCGACGTTCTCACTCGAAACCTGTCCGCCGACGAGCATCTCCAGGCTGGGGGTCAGGAAGACCAGGTTTCCCTTCGCGTATTCGCTTGAGAGGAGGTCAGGATTGGTCGTGACGAGGGGGCGCCCGTCCTCGTTACGGATGGTGTAGCCGACCTGTGCCATATTCCCCGCCTGAGCCTTCTGGCTGCTCCCGAACATCGGGGCGAGGTAGGAGCCCACCATGGCCACCGCTACGATCAAGGCGACCCCCACATAGGCCCATTTCATCCAGGGTGTAGTCTCGTCCTTCGAGTTCTTCTGCTGTGTCTTTTTCATTCACTGTACAATCAACTTTTGTTGAAATAAAAAGGTACTGTTCTCTATGGATCAATTTGCCTCATAAGGCATATTTAATTATATGAGACACTACCTTTGGGTTAGCCAGGACGATCGAGTCGCCCGGGCAATTCCATCAAACAGGAGCGATTACGATGGCAAGAATAGAACGAGGACCGTATCGCACGATATGGCAGGATTTTGATGACCTGATGGCAGAGATGGAGGGCAGGTTCCAGTCCATGCTCGGGGGAATAGGCGCGCGGGGAGAGGATATCAGGGGCCGGATCGTCCCCACAGTCCGCGATCTCCGCGTAGATGTCCGGGACCACGAGGACGAGGTGATCGTCGTTGCCGACCTCCCCGGCGTCGAGAAGGAGAACGTCGCCGTTCGCCTCATCGACCCTCAACACCTGGAGATCGTCAGCATGCGGACAGGCGAGACGGGGGAGGATACCCGGGACTTCTTCATGCGGGAGCGCGTCTACGGGCAGATGAGCCGCACGGTGCTGCTGCCTGCCGAGGTGAACCAGGAGAACTCCACCGCTTCGTTCAAGAACGGCGTTCTTGAGGTCCGCCTGAAGAAAGCGCCGATCGAGACCGGGACCACAATCCCCATTGAATAACCCTTTTTCCATTCTACCGAAGAATTCATCTCGAACCAGCGTGACACTATCATGATGGATAGAAAAAGGGTCAAGGACTACATGACCTACGATGTCGTCACCGTCAACGCCCACGGGACGGTTCGGGACGTCATTGAAACCATAAAACGGACGCACCACGACGGGTTTCCGGTTGTGGAGGATTCAAAAGAGGTGGTAGGCTACATCTCGGCACGGGACCTCCTCTTTGCCCATCCCGCAACGCCGGTGGAGCAGGTGATGTCCCGCCACCTCATCGTCGCCGACCCGGAGATGAGCGTGAACGACGCCGCCCGCGTCATCTTCCGTTCCGGCATCCAGAAACTTCCGGTCGTCAACGATAAGAACGAACTCATAGGTATCATGTCGAACGCCGACGTCATCCGATCCCAGATCGAGCACGTCTCGCCAGATAAGGTCTTCAAGTTCATCGAGACCCTGAAGAAACTCTACGGGATCGAGCCGACACTGAAACGGGGTTCGGTCCCGATCAACGACCTCCTGCCCACCCAGTCGAAGATCTACGAGGACGAGCTGGAAGGGCGGATGTACGAGATCAAGAAGGGGCTCGCCGAACCCCTGATCGTGGTCCGCCGACCGGGCCGCTGGATCCTGGTCGACGGCCATCACCGGGCGATCGCGGCAAAAAGGCTCGGGATCAAGAACCTCGACGCTTACATCATCGAGGTCAGAGAGAACATCGAGTTAGGGATGGAGCGGACGGCAAAGACGCTGAACTTGAAGACGCTCGACGACATCAAGGTGCTCGATTACGCCCGCCATCCCCTCGTCGCGCTGACGCACCGGCTTGTGCGGCACGGTTAAGACCCCTCAGTCCTCGTATCGTAGTCCTCGTTCAAGACGTGCTCTTTGACCACCGTCCCCTCCGGGATGAGCACCTCCGGCCAGAGCCGGGTTCCGGAATGGACGACCACGCCGCTCTTCAGCACCGCGTGCGGCCCGATGACCGTATCGTGCTCGACGTTGCACCCGCTGCCGATGAGCGTGTCATTGTCGATGATGCTTCCGCTGATGGTGCTGTCCCGGCCGATCACCACCCGGTTGTAGATTGACGACGAGAATATCTTCGCGTTCTTCTTGATGATGCACCCTTCCCCGATGCTCGTGTACGGCCCGATGATGACGTTCTCCTCGATGATCGTCCCGGCGCCGATGGCGACCGGCCCGATTACCCGCGAGTTCGCCGCAACCGAGACGCAGCTCCCTATCTGCGCCGGGCCGAGGATCCGGGCGCCCTTGATGTAGAGGTCGCCGGAGATGTTCGTAAACCCGATATCTTGCAGTTTCCACCGCTCCGCCTCGCGGAGCGACCGGGGGCTTCCCACGTCGGACCAGTTGCCACGGGCAAGCCAGGCCTTCAGGGTGTAGCCCTCCTCCATCAACTCCGGGAAGAGGTTTCGGGCGAAGTCGAACTTCTCGCCGGCCGGGATATGATCGAATATCTCGGGGTCACAGACGTACATCCCGGTGCTCGCGAGGTTTGAGAAGATCTCCCCGGGGCTTGGTTTCTCCTTGAACCTTTTAATCTGGTAGTTCGCATCGATCTCGGCGATGCCGTACTCGGTGGGGTCGTCGATGCTGATGAGGCCGATGGTGGTGATCGAGTCGTTCGCCAGGTGTTCACGGTAAAACTCGAGCAGGTTCAAGTCCACCACATGGTCGCCGCCGACGACGAGGAACGGCTGCTCTTCAAGGTATTTCTGGGCGTTCTTGACACTCCCCGCCGTCCCGAGTTTCGTCTTCTCGTGGACATAGGTGACATCGACCCCGAAGAGCGACCCGTCTCCCAGTGCCTCCTCGATAGCATCGCTCATGTAGCCGAGCGTGACGACCACGTCGTTGAACCCGAGGTTCGCGAGGTGTGAGACGAGGTGCTGGATCGAGGGTTTGTTGACGATCGGAATACAGGGTTTGGGACGCCCAAATGTCAGGGGGCGGAGCCGTGTGCCCTCCCCTCCGCACATTATACACACCTTCATGAGACTTCGTTATCCGCGTATCGATTTAATCCTATTGGGAGAGAATCGACAGGGTTCCCCGCACCGGTCAGAGGTCGGCGCAGGAGCCGGAAATGTGCACGGAACCGGCTCAGGATGGTGATGGACGGCGGGATCGCGCCCGGCTCGACCGGATAATCCTCCTTTACGCTGCAGCCGATCCCGGAGCGGCACCGGATGCGCCGGGAGGCCGGCGCAGGTGCATTACGCCCTCGTTGACAGGCGGTTCTCCACGCACCGATCGCCCGCCCTCGCGATCCTGGCGGGCGAATAATGCGCGAGCCCGTTATCGGGGCAGCCGCATCAAGTCAACCATATTAAATAACCGGTTAAACAGATACACTTGATAACCTATGCAGATCGAGGAAACCGTCACTCCCTACAGGAGGATCATACTCATCGCGATCATTGTCGGGATCATCTCCGGCCTCGGCGCTCTCTTCTTCTTCGAAGGGTTGAAACTGGGGACTGCGTTTTTCATGGAAGGCATCGTCGGGTTCGACCTCCCGAAAGAAGGGCAGACCCTCCAGGATATCAGTCAATGGGCTCCTCCCGATAATCTCTGGATGATCCTCCCCGTCATCTGTTTCGGAGGGCTTCTCTCCGGCATCCTGGTCTACACCCTCGCTCCGGAGGCGGAAGGCCACGGGACCGATGCGGCAATAAAGGCGTTTCATAAGGGGGGACAGGTACGCTGGCGCGTCCCGCTCGTCAAAGCGGTCACCGCCATCCTGACCATCTCGACAGGAGGGAGCGCCGGGTGTGAAGGGCCGACTGCACAGATGTCGGCTGGTTTCGGTTCGATCACCGCCGATCTTTTAGGGCTCTCGGCCCGTGAACGGAGGCTTGCTATCGCCACCGGTATCGGCGCCGGAATCGGTACGATCTTTATGGCTCCGCTGGGAGGGGCAATCCTCGCTGCGGAGATCCTCTACAGACAGGACTTCGAGACCGAAGTAATTGTTCCTGCGTTTCTGGCCTCCGTCATCGGGTATTCCATCTTCGGTCTGGTTGAAGGTTTTGAACCGGTCTTTGCCTCCTGTACAACCTTCTGGAACGTCTCCCAGATCCCTCTCTTCATTCTCCTCGGCGTGATCTCGACGGCAGTCGGCCTGATCTACATAAAAACCTTTTATGGGGCAAACAGGATCTTTAAGGCGATATTCGCCCACCTTAACTTCCCAAACCACTTCAGACCGCTCATCGGGGCATTTCTCACCGGCGTGTTCGTTCTTGCTCTTGCGGCCCTCTCTCCTGAGGCGGCAATCGTCGGGCTCGCCAGCCTCGGGACCGGATACGGCTTTACCCAGCTCGCGCTCTATAACATGCTCCCGATCGGGGTGCTCCTCCTTCTCCCGTTTGCGAAGATCCTGACGACATCGCTCACCATCGGTTCCGGGGGGAGCGGAGGTATCTTCGCACCGGGATTGATGATCGGCGGAGTGATGGGAGGCGCTTTCGGATCCCTGCTGCACCTCGCACTCCCGGAAATTGTGCCTGCAGAATCGGTGCCGGTCTTCATTGTCATCGGGATGATCGCTCTCTTCGGCGCGGTCTCCCACGCACCGATCGCGGTCATGATCATGGTCGTGGAGATGACCGGCGACTTCTCCCTGCTCATGCCGGCGATGGGCGCCGTATCGGTCTCGGTCCTTCTCATCGGTCAGGCCACCCTCTTCCGCGAGCAGGTGCAGGACCGGTCCCGGTCGCCTGCTCACCGGGATGAGTATATGATCGAGATTCTCCAGGACATTCATGTGGGCGATGTTATGGTGCCCCGTGACCGGGTCGTCGCCGTATCGCCCGATGACAACATCAGGGGCGTGCTCCGCCTCATCGACAGGACACTGCACACCGGGTTTCCGGTACTCGACAGGGAAGAGAACCTGGTCGGCATCATCGCTCTTGACGATATCAGGGATAACCGGACGAACGATGATCTGCCGGTGAAGAACGTCATGAGTTCACGGATATTCACCGTTCATCACGCCTGTACGTTGCGCGAGGCCCTGAACCTGATGGTCGAGCACGATATTCATCACCTGCCCGTTGTTCCGGTGGATGATCCAGGGCTGCTCTCCGGATTCATCACCCGGACAGATATCATGAAGGCCTACGTCCGGAGAGCGTCGCAGTCGACAGGAATACACCGCCATACCGGATCTTTTACCCTGGTCGAGTCGGGTAAGGCAGCAAAAACAAACCCTGACGCGAAAGGAGTCGCCGATAATTAACAACCAGTCCCGGATCGGCCGGAGATCCCGGTTCTCCGGCCGCCTTCTCTCTCGTCTTCCCGACCGGAACCGGCGCCGGCGACGTTTCACCGGGTGGACCCGGAAGGCTCTCTCACGTCCGGTCCGGGCGGCGTGAAGGAAGACCGGGTTTGGGATCTCCACGGGGGCAAGGGCTCCCGAACCTTTATCCTCCGTTGCAAAGAGAGTCTACAGGGATGACGGCGTTTGAATGTACCCTCTGTGGGAAGTGCTGCATGCACGCGGGCGGCCACCTGATCGAGGTTGATAAGAGGCTGACCGGCCGGGACTTCCTCTGCCGGCAGAAGATCGTCGGCGGCACGTTCCGGGCCCGGGTCGAGGAGCAGTCCCTCGATGCATTTAAGGATACCACCGAGAGCAGCCAGCACCAATCCTGGTGCCCATTCCTCCGGGGCCTCCCGGGGGAGGAGGGGAAGTATGTCTGCACCATCCACAACAGCCGCCCGCTGATCTGCCGGTCATACACCTGCTGTGCCATGCGAATCTTTGCCGGCGACGGGCGGGAGGTCGGGAAGGTGAAGGGGAGGAGGAGCCTCGTCACCGAAGACGAAGCCCTCGCCCGGTGCTGGAAGGAGTCGGTTGCACCTCTCGCGACCGATGACGACACCGCCTGGAGAAGCGAGGTCGCCGGAATCCTCGGCCGTGCAGGCTACCGGGTCGAGGCCTATGAGTGAGACCCGGTGCCTTCGAGTCGTCCGGGGCCGGGTGGAGTGCACGACGGGCGAGACCATGCCCGTCGACCGGTGCGGGCTCTGCGTCCACTCCGCTCGTGTCGTGGTCAAAGGAAGAGAGGTGCCGTCACCGGCACGGGCCTACTGCAGCAGGTGCCGGGACGCGGAGCGGGTCGAGATGGAATCGGTCGAGGCGGTCGTCTGTGACGACCTGTCCGGCGAAGGGTTCCGGAGCATCACGAGCATCATCAGTTAGCGGATCACTTCCGCCAGAACTCCCAGGGATGCCTTGTCTGGAACGGAACGCCCCTCGCCTCCTTGCTCCAGTCGGTCTCAATTGTGTGGTGGACCAGCCGGACTTCGTTGCGGAGTTCGGTCAGGACCTCTTTGACGCCCTCAAGTTCACGCTGGAGCCGGTTCAACTCTTCAAACGAGCGCTGCTGCCGTGTTGTCGGCGCCCCACCGTCCTGCCGGCAGGCGAGACCGGCCTCGATCAGTTCGAGGATCGCCTCGTTCCGGTCGAACATGCGATCTCTGGCGAACTGATCGATCTGCTCCATCAGGGCGGGATCGAGCGCAAACGAGCATCTCATCACCATACATCAATCACTCCCTGTGCTAGTGTATTCGTCTTCGCAGATTATAGTGTCTGCCATTCCGCCGGCCGCTCTCACGTCCGGCGCCGGCACGCTCCCTCCGGGCAGCGTACAGCATCCGCTCCCTTCGTGCAACCGCACCCAATCAGGCAAAAAAGAGGTAACCCGGGTTCTCTGCGGAGAACAGCCCGGGGTCAACTGATATTATCCATGTTGTATCCTTTCTGAGCGAGCAGGTTCTTCACCCGTTCGCGATGGTTGCCCTGCAGCTCGATCGAGGAGTCTTTGACCGTGCCGCCACAGGCGAGCTTCGCTTTCAGGAATTTCGATAGGTCTTCGAGGTCAATATCGTAGGGGTCGAGACCCTCGATGACCGTGACTTCTTTTCCATACCGGCGCTTGTTGATCTTTACGCTGATTCTCTGTTGTTCTTTTGCGACTTCTTCACAGATACACAGTTCCTTTGGCAGTCCGCAGGTCGGACATATCCCACCGTTCATTGCATGTACCTTTCAGCTCTCGTTATATATTAGTTGGCATGTCACGCATCAATCGGGCAGATACCGCATCCCGGAGAGTACCCGGTCAGGCCGGCTCCGGTAGCGGTAGACAGTGATACCCTTGCAGCCGGGGTCCCGGGCAAGGGAGAAGACCCACTATGAAACCCCGCCCTTAATAATCCGTCGTGTCCAACTCTTCTGCCAGCAATGTCTCTCATCGTGCTCGGAACTGCATCCCACGTCGGGAAGAGCGTGACGGTGGCGGCGCTCTGCCGTGCCCTCCATCGGCGCGGAATCCCGATTGCGCCGTTTAAATCCCAGAACATGAGCCTCAACTCCTACGTCACGGCCGACGGGAGCGAGATCGGGATCGCCCAGGCCGTCCAGGCCTTCGCGGCCGGAATCGAGCCGGAGGCCGATATGAACCCGATCCTCCTCAAACCCAGGGGTGATTCGGTCTCGCAGGTGGTGCTGCTCGGCCGGCCGTATAAGGATGTGCAGATCCGGGACTACTACAGAGAGACCGATACGCTTCTCACCGAGTCCGTCGCCGCGTTCGAGCGGTTGCAGCGGCGATTCGGGAACGTGGTGGTGGAAGGTGCCGGGGGAGCGGCGGAGGTGAACCTCTACGACCGCGATATCGCGAACATCAGGCTCGCCCGCTCGCTCCGCCTCCCCATCCTCCTGGTCGCCGATATCGAGCGGGGCGGGGTCTTCGCCCAGGTCTACGGGACGCTCGCCCTCCTCCCGGAGGATATCCGACCCCTCGTCGTCGGGATCATCATCAACAAGTTCCGGGGTGACCCCGGGCTTTTTACATCGGGCGTTGCACAACTCGAGGAACTCACGGGCGTCCGGGTGCTCGGGGTGGTGCCGTATACGGATATCTCCCTCCCGAGCGAGGACTCGCTCTCGCTCGGTGACAAAGGGCGTGAAACGACGGGCCGACCGGTCAGGATCGCCGTCGTCCGCCTCCCCCGGATCTCGAACTTCACCGACTTCGAACTCCTCGAAGAGCATGCCTCAGTAGAGTATGTCCTGCCCGGAGCATCGCTCGCCGACTACGACTGCATCATCCTCCCGGGGACGAAGAACACCGTGGAGGACCTCGCCGTGCTCAACCGTGCCGGGGCAGGGGAGGAACTCCGGCTCGCCCGTGAGCGGGGCGTCCCGATAATAGGCATCTGCGGGGGCTACCAGATGCTCGGCCGCACGATCATCGACTCCGGCATCGAGTCGGGCGTCCCCGGCGAGTATCCGGGGTTCGGGCTCCTCGACGTCGCCACCGCTTTTTCCGGCTACCACAAGACGACAGTCCAGGTCCGGCGCCGGGCATCCGGGCCCGGTCCCATCCTCTCCCGGATGGGTGAGGTGGACGGCTACGAGATCCACATGGGCGAGACGGAGCGCCGCCACCTCCCTGAGGCGTTCATCGGAGAAGGAGCCGCAACCCCCGACGGCCTGGTCTTCGGGACCTACATGCACGGCCTCTTCCAGAACCCCACCGCCGCAAACGCCCTCCTCGCCTACCTCTCGGAGCGCCGGGGGGTGCCGTTTGAGCCGGTGGCGGACTCCGGCGGAGACGGGCCAGGTATCGTCGCCGCCTACGACGACCTCGCGCGGCACTTTGAGGAGCACGTGGATATGGATGCGATCCTGGCGTGGTTTTCGAGCGGAAAGCGGTGAGATAAGGGCGAAAAGGGTTGAGGAAGCGGCATGGTAAACGGGTGTTGAGGTGGGCACACCCGAACCGGCACCCGGGGATCAGAACTGCTCCATCATCAGGCTGATAGTGGTTGTCAGATCCCGGTCGGGCAGGAACCTCTCCAGCTCCAGCCCATGGCGTGTCGTTGCAAGGACGCTCAGAGCAGGCCGACTTTCGCTTTGATCTGCTGAATATCCTGCTCCATTGCGGAAAGTCTTTGATCGATATGGGAACACAGATCGCTATGCAGGTCACGGATCTCGCCCGTGATCGATGCTTCCATCCGGTCCATCTTCTGGAGCATCTGATCGCTCTTTTCGAGCAGGTTATCCTGCTTTTTGTCCATACTGATGATCGCGGGAATGCCTTTCGATAACTGTTCGATCTGGATCGCATGCATGTAATCGGTTACCGAGACGACGTACCCCTCATACGGTTCAAACGCAACATCGGAGATATCCGCATCCGAGGGATGCTCCTCCCGGATGATGGAGCCGAGTGCATCCACCTGCCCGGGCTCGCCTTCGTACTGCACCACCACCTGCTCGGCGCCGTTCTGTACCCGGTTTCTTGCGCTGAACCTCTGGAACCCGGTTTCAAGAGCTCTCTGGAGCAGGAACACCCGGTAGCCAACATTGTGTACTCTGCTACCGGTGATGGTTGCCTGCATCTTCATGGCTGAATGTTTTTTCTCGGAGATTAAATAATCTCCGAAGAGGGTGTGAACCCTGCTATCCTTTTCCCCACTCCAGGCAGAGGTCTGATCCGGCCCTCACGTGAGTATGGATCACAAAATAGTGGTCAGGGAGGATGGATACGGAAAAAGGAATGCTGACGGAGCCTATACCTGAGGCGCCATCCCGATATCAGTCACGCGTATGGCCGCTCTCAAGTCGAAACTTGCCCTCCGCTATCCCGGAGATATAGGGGGATACTGCAACAGCAAAGACAATTTTGTGAAACACGTGAAGCGCGATGCGTTACAGCGGTCCGGGAAAAGATAGGTGCAATCAGTCGGTGTCAGGCTCAAGGGGCCTGACACCCGACTTCACTTCGGACCGGGTTAGCCCGAAGATCCACTCTTTTTTCAAATGACCTTCAGATGAAGAACCGGAACGCAACCCAGGCGATCAGCACCATGATCGCGGCATATTTCAGCCCCGCGAGCACCCGGCCTTCGCCCATGACACCCGCAGCTAGCCCCGAGAAGAACCCCTGGATCAGCCCCGAGTGGCAGAAGATCCGGTTGTAGAGGAAGAGGTCCACGGTGCCTATGAACGCCTGGCTCGAACCCGACGCCGCGACCGCCTCGCCCGCCTCCGCCATGGTGGTAAGGAAGGTGCTCGAGAGCACCCCTATGACGAAGAGGAAGACGAAGAACGACATCACGACGATGACCATGTAGATCATCATGCCGCTCTGCCGCTCCGACTTCAGGTTGAAGAACTCGTAGGCGTCATGGGCCGCCGCCCGCAACACCTCGCTCACGTCGCCGCCGGCGGAACTCGCGTGGGCGATCAGGTCGACGCTCCGCTCGGCAAGCGGGGTGTTCACGGCCTTCCCGAACCGACGGATAGCCTCCACGAACGGGACACCCCAGGAGATCTCGGTGTCGAGTTTGCGGATGTGCGGTGTAAGCGCCCCATACTCGCCTTCCGAGACGATATGGACGGCGTGCGGGAGCGTCATGCCCGAGTCGTTCATCCCGGCCACGTCCCGGAAGAAGTTCGGAAGAGACGCCTCGATGCTCGATACCCGCAACGACTCCTTGAGGTCGAGGACCGCGAGCGGCACGATGGCGATGAGGAGCGAAAAGACAAAGATGTCATCGATCATCGTCGTCGTGAAGAGGACACCGACGCCGTAGGAGAGTATCAGGCTCACGGTTCCTCCGATGAGGAGGAGGAGCGCCGCCGGGATAGAGACGAAGAGGACGGTAAAAGGCTCCTCGATCATCACCCGGAGGGGGTGTTTGATGAACCGGTAAAACCCTTCCTGGTACTTCCGTCGGTTCTCAATCTTTCCGAAGATCTCCTGCTCCCCCTCCTCGTATGGATCGAGCTCCGGGCTCTTTTCCGCCGGATCACGGTTCGGGGTCCGGTTCAAAAAGTCGTCGAATATTTCTTTAAACCCCACGATTACACCTCCGGCGTCATGGAACTGATCAGGACGATGAACATCATACTCCCGAACGGCACGAGCAGATAGATGATGATATAGAGGAAGAGCGGGTTCGAGTCACCGGAGATGAGCGTCATGATCGACTGCAGGATGATAAGAAAGAGCATCCCGGCAACCATCGCGGTGACGTACGACTCCGCGATCAGCCCGAGGGTCTCGAGGAATGTCTTCTGCTGCTGGTTATTCTCGAGCGCATACTGGTGAGCCTTGGAGCGGAAGTATTCAGTAAGATTGCTCCCGCTGGAGATGCTTGCAACAGCCCCCTGCATGAACTCCCGCATCCGCTCGCTCGGCGTCGCCTGCGAGACGGTCCGCAGGGCATCAAGGAGGTCCTTCCCGAAGAAGTCGGTCTCCCGGGAGACGTAACGCGCCTCGACGGCGCTCTCACCGTAGATCTTGCTCTGACCGAGCAGCCGGAAGACCTCGTCGGGGGTGATCCCCGCCGAGGACATGGCGGTGACGTAGTTGACGGCGTACGGGAGGGTGGCTTCGATGTTCCGGCGACGCTCCCCAGCCTGGATGCCGGGATAGAGGAGGAAGATCAGGTAGGATATCCCCCCGAAGATCAGGAGGGAGAGAGCCGTGATGACGATGGTGCCGAGCAGGAGCTTGTAGTCGTTCAACGCATAGAAGATCTCAGGGACCGCTCCCCGGTAGGTGATCATCTCGGGGACCCGCAAGAGATAGGCCAGGAGCCCGATGATTACGGCGGCGGTCAGCCCCACGATGATCGAGGAGACGTACGCCGTAGCAAGGTAGGCCTCAAACGGCGTATTCATCCGGGCCCCCACAAGATCGTTCCGGAGTTTGACGAAGTCTCCCCGTTTCTCCCGTAGGTCGTGGCCGATCAGGTTGAAGCAGAACCGCTCGTAACTGTTCATGCCGAGTCACCGCCCTCTCCGTAGAGGTCGGAGCGTACACGCTCGACGACCGTCTCGGGGTCACGGAAGTAGGAGACCAGGATCTTGCTCACGTCACGGAAGTGGCGGATCTTCTTGATGCGCATCCATTCGAGCACCTCCTGCCGCCGTTTCAGTTCTTCCTGCATCCGCTCCTCGCTCCATCCACGGTCCTCCATGATCTGCTCAAGGATGTAGGATTTGCCGGAGTACCGGATCTCATCGGTCGCCGGGTGCCATCGGAAGACCTCGTTCGTGATCAACTCGTTCGTCCGGGGATCGATGTCCAGGATCTCGATGAGCTGCTTGTTCCGCCGGATTCGCTGACCGCCTACCCGGGCCTGCACCTGGATGGACATCAAGGAGAGTGCCGAGAGCATGTTCCGCGGCACGTCGATCGGCGGGTTCTCCAGACGGTGGACGGCGCTTGCCACCGAGTCGGCGTGCATCGTTGCGTAGGTGACGTGCCCGGTGCTCATCGCCTGGAAGAGAGTGAGGGCCTCTTTGCCACGGACCTCGCCGACCAGGATGTACTCGGGGCGCTGCCGGAGGGCGGCACGCAGAAGTT